>OGGC01000008.1_pt1 | contig 201762 bp, 200 predicted proteins | sample 1571181 | NCBI WGS metagenome assembly OGGC01 (sample SAMEA2581930, study PRJEB24529) | metagenome | biome: Human gut stool | place: China | collected 2011 | reverse complement strand
AAAAGACACAGACGGAATCAAAGCAGAAGGCGTGTATGGGAATGGAAATGGAAATTTCTTCTCAATCAGGTAAATCCTAAAAATGCAATGCGCTCATTTGGAACATTTGTTTCTAAGATTGATTGGTCGAAGTCAGATTCCTTAAGAGAACTGTTTAGACCATTTGAGCATCTTGGGACAGAAAAGATATATGCTTTATAGACATAAAAAGCAAGATTGAATAGCAACCCTCCCAAAGTTGCGCATTTGCAACCAATGTTTTCTTTACTTTCAGCCACCTGTCGGTATAATTTTGGGTATAAATTGAATTGGAGGTACTTATTTTGATAGGTGACAATATTAAGTTTTACAGAAAAAAGAATCAGCTTACACAGGATGACATTGCTGAGGCATGTAATGTGACAAGACAGGCGGTGTCGAAATGGGAGAACGGTGAGAGCCTTCCGACGGTCGACAATCTGTATGCCTTGAGCAGGTTGTTGCACACATCGGTAGATGACATACTGATAGGCGAGAAAGAGAGGGACGATGAGCCCTCTCTTTCTTTTTTCTTTTATATTTTTCTTTGGTTTTCGGTCCTTCTGAAAGTCCATTTTATATCCTCAATTTCCTCATCTGTGGCAGAAATCGGTGTGTTATTAACCCTTATGGAAAGACCGTAAATGGCTGTTTTTTTAGATATTGACGGAGTGCTCAATTCAAGTAAAATAATAGATAGGAATTTTGATTATCCAGAGCTTGTAATGTCAAAGTAAATGCTATAGAATATTTTCATATCAAATTAAACACAAATGAGGAGATTAAAGCTATGAAACAGAAATTGAGAAACCTTTCGGCACCGGCCAATATAATATTTGCCATTCTTGCAGTTTTTCTTTTCATTGCACCCTTGCAGTGGAGCGGAAAAGTATTGGGACTGATTCCGGGCATGGAAAAGGCGGATGATTATCTGCTGCAGGCTATTGTGGAGACAGTTGTTTTAGTTATTTTTCTTGGCATCACATATATATTTGGGCTGTGGGATATCTTTAAGGAAAATGCAGCAGGATGGACAAGAAGCTTTTATACAGGCGGTTTTTTCATAGTGTATTGTCTGTATGCTGTTGTTTCAGGCATTTATTTGTGTTTTTTGAGTGAGCATGGTGACGTGAGGGCATTTTACAACATCATCTTTTTCTTTATAGCGGTTTGCCTTGTAGGGCTCGTTGAGGAGCTTGTGTTCAGAGGAGTAGTGTTTAATCTGCTGCTGAGAGCTTTTCCAAAGACGAAAGGTGGAATCACAGGAGCCGTAGTTTTGGGAGGCGTACTGTTTGGATTGATGCATTTTTCCAATATGGGCGCAGGGGTGAAGTTCAGCAGTTGTCTGATACAGGTTATTTCAGCAGGTCTCATGGGTGTGCTGTTTTGCATGATATACGCGTCTACACGCAATTTCTGGATGCTTGCCATTTTTCATACTGTTGTAGATATGGGAGGACTTTTATCATCGGGAATATTTGAGGGAGGAGGAGTGGCCGACAGGATTAATGAGTTTTCGGCAATGAACTGTATCGCGTTTATCGTGCTCGGTATTCCTATGCTTGTTATGTTGCGTAAATCAAGGCGTATCCGTCTTGAGATGCTCTACAATAATGAGACTATCATAGATGACGAGAGGGAGGGCGCTAAGCTTGCAGTGGTTTCACTGGTGCTTGGTATTTGCAGTATTATTTTCTCGTTTTTTGGATATCTGATGGGACTTGGAATTGTCGGCATGCTTGCTTCCAAAATGTCAAAAAAGGCAAAGCAGTATAACAATGCAATAGCAACTGCCGGTTTGATTACATCGATAATAGGCTTTGTGCTGTCGGTCATCTGCACGATTGGCATGATGGTGCTGTTTGCAAGCGGCATGTACGACAGGCTTGTTAATATGTCAATGCTGCAATAATATGAAGCAGACCTTTGAATGTCGCATAAAGTCTACATTCAAGGGTCATTTTTTAAGGAGAAACCATGAACATTTTACTGACAGCAATCAATGCAAAATACATACATTCAAACCTCGCAGTTTACTCATTGCGCGCCTGTGCCGGGGAGTACAGGGATGCTGTGGAGCTTGCGGAATACACGATAAACAATCAGAAGGATTACATTCTTGAGGAGCTTTACAAGAGAAAGCCCGATGTACTTTGTTTTTCGTGCTATATATGGAATATTGATTATGTGACTGATATTGCACGCGAGTATAAAAAGCTTTGTCCGTCAGTGCCGATATGGGTTGGAGGCCCTGAGGTGTCTTACGAGGTAGAGGCATTTCTGCGGGAAAATCCATACATAGACGGTGTGATGATAGGCGAGGGTGAGGAAACCTTTAGAGAGCTGTGTGGTTACTATGCGCATAAAAGAAAGATGAGTGATATTGCAGGCATTGCTTTCAGAAAAAACAGCACAGGTAATAGTACAAGTAATAGAACAAGTAATAGAACAAGTGTGAACAACGCAGGCTGCAAAGCGGATGAAATAGTATTCACAAGTCCACGCCCAATCAAAAACATGAGTGAAATTCCATTCTGCTATGATACGCTTGATGATTTTTCAAACCGCATCATCTACTATGAGAGCAGCAGGGGATGCCCGTTTTCGTGCAGCTACTGTCTATCATCGGTGGATAAGACACTGCGTTTCAGGGATACTCGGATTGTCAAAAGAGAGCTTAAGTTTTTTATAGACCAGAAGGTGCCACAGATTAAGTTTGTGGATAGAACCTTCAACTGCAATCATGCTCATGCAATGGAGCTGTGGCGCTTTATAAAGGCAAATGACAATGGTGTGACAAACTTTCACTTTGAGATATCGGCGGATCTGCTGAATCAGGAGGAGCTTGAGCTGATTTCTGATATGAGGCCGGGGCTTATACAGCTTGAAATCGGTGTGCAGTCCACCAATGAGGTCACGATTAAGGAGATTCACAGGACTATGAAGCTTGAGAGGCTTAAGGAGGTTGTGAAGCTCATTCAAAGCGGCAACAATATCCATGAGCATCTGGATCTGATTGCAGGGCTGCCATACGAGGACTATGACAGCTTTGGGCGTTCCTTTGATGAGATTTATGAGCTTAAGCCAAACCAGCTCCAGCTTGGATTTTTAAAGGTACTCAAGGGTTCGTACATGTTTGAGCATGCCGCGGAATATGGTATTGTGTACCATGACAAGCCACCGTATGAGGTTATGTCCACAAAATGGCTTTCGTTTGATGATGTGATAAAAATAAAGCGCGTCGAGGAGATGCTTGAGGTTTATTACAACAGTGGACAGTTTGAGATTACGATGAAGCTCATGGAGTGTATCTTTGACAGTGCGTTTGAGTTTTTTCAGAAGCTTGGAGATTTTTATGAGGCAAACGGCTATTTTGGAATGAGCCATTCGCGCATCAGAAGGTGTGAGATACTGCTTGAGTTTATGGCTTTATACCTGCATTGCCATGACAGCGATGCTATGACTTCTGTGGGATTATCCGAAAATCACGGAGATAGAGATGATACTGATTGTGACGAACATGCCGGAGATAGAGATAATACTGATTTTGACGAAAATGCCATAGATAGGGATAATACTGATTTTGATGAAAATGCGCAGCTTTACAACATGATTCAGGAGTCACTCATCTTTGATTTGTACTATCGTGAGAACTGCAAGAGCCGCCCGGTGTGGGCCACAGATATAGGAAGCTTCAAGCACATGACACATGCATACTGTAAAAATGGAAAGCTGTCGCATGTGGAGCCGTTCCACTATATTTTTCCGGACAAGCACACGCGCAAGCTGGATGAGCTGCCAAAGTATCATAAGGAGCCGGTGTGGGCGCTTTTCCACTACGATATGAGAGACCCGCTTGACCACCAGGCGCTGGTGGAGTATGTAGATAACAGTAAAAAGCCGGGAAGGTTTACGGACTAAGAAAAATGAGCAACATAGATAATATAAAAAATTACACGGTGATTGACCTGGAAATGACAGGGCTTTCAGCTAAAAATGACAAGATAATAGAGATAGGTGCGGCACGCGTGCGTGGCGGCGAGATAGTGGATACGATATCCACACTGGTAAATCCAAAGCAGCATATTCCACAGCGTGTGCAGGAATTAACGGGAATTACCGACAGTGATGTGGAAAACGCGGCAGATATGGACGAAGCTGTGGATAAGTTGCTGGATTTTATCGGTGATGATATCATACTCGGGCAGAATGTGACCTTTGATTACAGCTTTTTAAAGCAGTGGGCGGTAAATCACAAGAGAACCCTCTCGCTGAATGCATATGATACTCTGAAAATAGCCAGAAAATGTCTACCGGCTGAGCAGTCAAAGAAGCTGGAGGATTTGTGTGAGTATTTTGGTGTGAGCAGGGAAAATGCGCACAGGGCACTCGACGATGCGATAGAGACAAAGCAGATATTTGAAAAGCTGCTTGCACTGATGGATGAAAAGGGTGAACCGGTGGAGTCAAAGCCACTTGTATACAAGGCAAAAAAACAGACACCTGCCACAGCACATCAGGTCAGACAGCTAAAGGAGCTGATGGCTGAGTATGGGATAGCAGATGTCATATCGTGGGACAACCTGACCAGAAGTCAGGCCTCAAGGCTGTACGATGAATATCGAAGCACATATATTAATAGGTGTGTGGATGGCTCGGAATAAGTTTCAATACAATAAGTTATAATACAATAAGCTACAACGCAAATTAATTACCGGTCTGTGGTGGCATCAGCCTGTAGGCTCTCAAGCATAGAAACGATTCCATCCCTTGAAAGAGAATTGAGCTGTTTTGCTTTCTCGATAAGCTCTGCAAGCCGGTCAGCTTTTGACATGCTGATGAAAGCGTTGGCTAACAGGCTGTATACGCTCTTTGAATCAGCACCCTGCTCCACCGCAAATTCAAGCAGTTCATTGGCCAGCGATTCATAGCCTGCTTCAGTAAGCCTGTTGTAATAGTCTGGCAGCATTGAAACAAATTTCGTGAAATTATCATCATATTCAGACAGCTTTTTAAAATTGAGAATGCCATATTTAAGCTTTAAATCAGTGTTTGTCATTCCGGTGAGATTGATAAGGGTTTTATCCTTTAAATCATTTATTTTATCATTATTTAATGGAAAAAACCTTTCCGGTATGGTAATATAACACAGGTCAGTGGTATCTCCGCGGAGGGTTGAGTTGGCTTTACGCTCCTTCTCCCAAAATTCCTCGGTGACCTTTGCCTGGGCAGAATCAGCCCTCTTTATGGCAAAAGTAATCACTGCAATAAATAAAATGAATAAAATTAGACAAATTGGAATCATATGTTGGAAAATCCTTTCTCATATATGAAAATAGTATAACTCATTTTTGAACAGAGGTGAATAGTATGTACGATTTTAATAAAAAAAGAAATCAGAAGGTGGTTGCTATAGTGATAATAGTGGTTATAGCAGCGATGCTTGTGACAACATTTGTGTCAAGTCTTGTATAGCTTTTCTTGAAATATGGAAAAAATATGATAATATGATATAAAATGCAGTTCAGTTAAGCGGATGATAGGGGCGCTTTTAACAGCCTCAGGAAAAGGAAGCGGAAATGAAGATTAATAAAAAAGCATTATTATTGGGTACAATGGCATTTGTGCTTGTGGCAGCATCAGGCATGGTAAGTGCATATGCAAGCGGTTCATCAGGCACAAAGAAGGCAAAGGTACAGACAATTACAGATGGAGTGTGCATTGGCAGTGTGGATGTAGGCGGTATGACAAAGGAAGAAGCAAAAAAAGCAGTTGATGCTTATGTTGACAGCATAAAGGATACATCCTTTTCATTAAAGGGTGCCAATGGTTCATTTGATGCAACAGCACAGGAAATGTCTGTTTCGGCGGACACTGATGCAGCGGTGGACGAGGCTCTTTCAGTGTGCCATGAGGGCAGCCTGATTGACAGATTTGTGGAGTCAGAGGAGCTCAAAAAGGGCAATGTTGCCGTCAATATGTATCTGTCGGTTGATAAACAAAAGACCGCAAATATGATTTATGACAAGAGCGACGAGCTCAATATAAAGGCAGTTGACAATTCGCTGCAGAGAAACGGTGACAGCTTCGATTTTGTCCCGGGACAGGAAGGCAAAGAGGTTGATGTGGTAAAATCTGTCTATGCCATAAATGATTTTTTGCAGAATAGCTGGGATGGTTCGGCGAATGAGATAGAGCTGGTCACAAATACGGTTCAGCCGAGGGGATCAAAGGAGGAGCTCTCAAAGATTAAGGATAATCTGGGAGGCTTTTCTACAGATTTCAGCAGCTCGGCAGCAGGACGTGCAGCTAATGTAAAGAACGCATGCAGCCTGATAAACGGCAGTGTCATATATCCGGGTGAGCAGTTCTCGGTTTACGAGGCTATCAGCCCTATCACAACTGACAACGGCTATCAGATAGCAGGCGCATATGAGAACGGTCAGGTAGTGGACTCGGTAGGCGGAGGCGTGTGCCAGGTTGCTACCACACTCTACAATGCGGTTATAAGGGCTGAGCTTGAGATAGTGCAGCGCTACAATCATTCCATGATAGTAAGCTACGTAAAGCCATCTGACGATGCGGCAATCGCAGGTACCTACAAGGATCTTAAGTTTAAAAATAATCTGGATAATCCGGTGTATATAGAGGGCTATTGCAGTGGAGGAATCATTACCTTCAATGTGTACGGAGTGGAGACGAGACCCGCAAACAGGGAAATTTCTTTTAGAAGTGAGACACTTTCCGAGGAGGATCCGGTTACGCAGTTTAAGTTTGATGCAGGTCAGCCAATCGGTTATTTCAACACCGAGCAGTCTGCGCACAAGGGAGTGACTGCAAGGCTCTGGAAGACGGTCACAGTCGATGGTACAGTGCAGAGTGATGAGATATTCAACAACAGCAAGTACAAGTCATCACCAAAAATCGTGACGGTTGGTACAGCAGGAGCATCAGCGGAGGTTGTTGCGCAGCTTCAGGCGGCAGCAGCGGCTAATGATGAGGGCTCGGTTAAATCTATTGCTGCATCTGCGGCAGCAGCGGCACAGGCAGCGCAGACTCAGACACAGGATCCGAACGCGGCAGGGCAGGCACAGGGCGCGCAGACCCAGACGACAGACCCAAATGCAGCAGGTCAGACACAGGGCACCCAGTCGCAGCCGACAGACCCGAATGCAGCAGGGCAGGCACAGGGCACCCAGACACATCAATCGGCAGCACAGACGCAGTAAATGCCCGCAGGTAGTTGTTTCTGATGTAGTTATTTGCAATCAATGCACCGGGCTGCAACAGTATACACAGCATATTATTAGGAACAGGAAAACACATGAAAAACGGTAAAATATCAGAGTCAGTTTTAAAGCGCTCTGTCTTAAAACAACTTCATACCACAAGCGACAGAATACTTTTTAAACCGGCAGTAGGTGAGGACTGTGCGGTGATTTCCATGCAGGCAGGCGGCCAAACCAAGTTAGTTACTGCTACTCAGACGTTCACACTTGATGTATCGGATAAGCATGTGCGTGCTAACTGCGCAGTTTATGATGCATTGAACAATATTTATGCCATGGGGGCAGGCTCTGTTGGGATAGAGCTGGCACTGCTTGTACCTACCACAGAAAACGAGGCCGTGCTTCGTGAGACGGTGAGAGCGATTGATGCTGTATGTGAGGAAGCAGGCATTGTGGTGCTTGGCGGACATACACAGGTGAGCCGTGCGGTGAAGAATATCGTGGTGACAGTTACAGCAATAGGTGAGGCTTATGAGCAGGCGCTTACACCATCATCTAAAGCAGCACCGGGCATGGACGTAATAGTGACAGGCTATGTGGGGCTTGAGGGCACAGCAATTCTTGCAAATGAGAAAAGAGCCGAGCTTGAAACGAGATTTTCCAAGGCATTTATAGATAAATCAGCAGCATATATAGACCATATTTCCACAGCAATGGAGGCTGCATCCGCGATTGGCGCCGGTGTGGCGGCAATCCATGACGCTTCGCAGGGAGGCATTTTTGGAGCACTCTGGGATATGGCAGAGGCTTCGGGAATTGGTCTTGACATCGATTTAAAGAAGCTCCCTATCAGGCAGGATACGATTGAAATAAGTGAATTTTTTGACATAAACCCGTATAAGCTTTTGTCAGGAGGAAGTCTGATAATCATAGCTGCAGATGGTACCCGCGTGGTCAGAGAGCTCGAGAAAACAGGACAAAATGCTGTTATAGTCGGTGCCACAACCGATTCAAACGACAGAGTGCTGATTTCCGGCGAGGAGAGACGATTTTTGGAGACTGCCCAGACTGACGAGATATACAAGGTTTTCAACTAATATATTTGAATCAGGAGATTATATATCATGAGAGAAAAGATATTAACATTTATAGAGAAAAACAGCAGGATAAACCTGAAGGAGCTTGCAATCATGCTTGGTGTGGATGAGGCAAGTGTGGCAAATGAGATTGCTGCTATGGAGCAGGAGAATGTCATCTGCGGATATCACACACTGATTGACTGGGACAAGGCAGGTCTTGAGAAGGTCACAGCCATGATAGAGGTCAGAGTGACACCACAGCGCGGCATGGGCTTCGACAAGATTGCCGAGCGTATATACAACTATCCTGAGGTGAAGTCTGTATACCTTATCTCAGGCGGCTTCGACCTCATGGTCACACTCGAGGGCAAGACTCTGCGCGAGGTATCACAGTTTGTGACAGATAAGCTTTCTACACTGGATCAGGTGCTTTCGACAAAGACAAACTTTATTCTGAAGAAATACAAGGACCATGGAACAATCATGGCGGCACCTGTCAAATCCGATGAAAGGGGAATTATGTCATAATGAGAGACCCTTTATCCAGTACCATAAAGACTATCCAGCCATCGGGCATCCGTAAGTTTTTTGATATAGTGAGCGAGATGAAGGATGCGATTTCGCTCGGAGTAGGTGAGCCTGATTTTGACACACCGTGGCATATCAGGGATGAGGGCATATATTCCCTTGAAAAGGGACGCACCTTCTACACCTCAAATGCAGGACTCAAGGAGTTAAAGATTGAGATTGCAAAATATCTCGACAGAAGATACGGCATGACATATGATTACAACAAAGAGATCATGGTAACTGTCGGTGGCAGCGAGGCTATAGATATCGCACTGCGCGCCATGCTCGATGCGGGAGATGAAGTGATTATCCCACAGCCAAGCTATGTTTCATATGTACCATGTACCGTTCTGGCAGGTGGCACACCTGTGATTGTGGAACTCAAGGAGGAAAATGATTTCAGGCTGACAGCCGAGGAGCTTGAGGCTGTTATCACTCCAAAGACAAAGATACTTATCATGCCTTTTCCTAATAACCCTACAGGCGCTATCATGGAAAAAGCAGATCTTGAAGCAATCGTTCAGGTGGTTAAGGAGCATGATCTGTTTGTGATAAGTGACGAGATTTATTCGGAGCTTACATATGTGGATAAGCATGTATCTATAGCATCGTTTCCGGGAATGAAGGAGCGCACAGTGCTCATAAACGGTTTTTCCAAGGCTTATGCCATGACCGGCTGGAGGCTTGGATATGCGTGTGCACCTGAAACAATTCTAAAGCAGATGCTAAAGATTCATCAGTTTGCAATCATGTGTGCGCCGACCACGAGCCAGTATGCGGCTGTCGAGGCTATGAAAAACGGCGATGAGGATGTTGCACAGATGAGGGAGGAGTACAACGGCCGCAGACGCTATGTGCTTCACCGCTTTAAGGAGATGGGGCTTAAGTGCTTTGAGCCTTTCGGGGCCTTTTATGCGTTCCCAAGCATCAAGGAGTTTGGCATGACATCCGATGAGTTTGCCACAAAGCTTCTAAACAGCAAGAAGATTGCCGTGGTTCCGGGAACTGCATTCGGAGAGTGCGGTGAGGGCTTTTTACGTATATCATATGCATATTCGCTTGATGATTTAAAGGAGGCGCTCGGCCGCATTGAGGAGTTTGTCACAGAGCTTCGCGCCGGGATGGGTAATAAATAGTTTAAATTGACAGGAGACAAAATGGCAAAGCTGAACATAGTGTTACATGAGCCGGAAATTCCGGCAAATACAGGAAATATCGGAAGAACCTGCGTCGCGACAGGCACGAGGCTTCATCTTATAGAGCCGCTTGGATTTTCACTTTCAGAGAAGGCACTTAAGAGAGCCGGCATGGATTACTGGAAGGACCTCGACGTCACCACATATGTGGACTGGGAGGATTTCCTTGAGAGAAATCCGGGCGCAAAGATATATTATGCGACAACAAAGGGCAGACATGTGTACTCTGATGCTCATTTTGAGCCCGACTGCTATATTATGTTTGGCAAGGAAAGCGCAGGCATTCCGGAGGAGATACTAAAGGAGCATCCGGATGAGTGCATCAGGATACCGATGATAGGTGAGACGAGGTCGCTCAATCTGTCAAATTCAGTAGCTATCGTGCTCTACGAGGCATTGAGACAGAATAATTTTGATCATATGAGGCTTGAGGGAGAGCTTCATCACCTGAGCTGGGATGACTAAATCAAGCGGCAAAGCGCATATTTTTGGCAGCTATTTGGGCTTTAACAGCTATGATAATTGTAAATACGGTAGATTTTTAGGAAAAAGAAATGGGCATAATTAAAACAAGCAAATTAGTACATGAATTTATACGAAGAGACGAGGAAGGCAATGTAGAGTCAATCACTACAGCACTCGACAACGTAAACCTCGACATAAAAGAGGGTCAGTTTATTGCAATCCTCGGTCACAATGGTTCAGGAAAATCAACTCTTGCAAAGCATATCAATGCACTTCTTGCGCCGAGCGACGGTACCATATGGGTGGATGGCATGGATGTGTCAAAGGAAGAGAATGTCATACCTGTCAGGAAAAGTGCAGGTATGGTTTTCCAGAATCCCGACAATCAGATTATCGCCAATGTCGTGGAGGAGGATGTGGGCTTTGGACCTGAGAATATCGGTGTGCCGACAGATGAAATCTGGCAGCGCGTGGACTATGCACTAAGGGCTGTCGGTATGACAAAGTACCGCACACATTCACCGAACAAGCTCTCCGGAGGACAGAAGCAGCGTGTGGCAATCGCGGGAGTAGTGGCAATGGAGCCAAAATGCATAGTATTTGACGAGCCTACAGCCATGCTTGATCCAAATGGCCGCAAGGAGGTCATAGCCACAGCCCATGAGCTCAATAAGAAAAAGGGCGTGACCATCATTCTCATCACCCATTACATGGAGGAGGTGGTCGGCGCAGACCATGTCTATGTCATGGAAAAGGGCAAGGTGGTCATGGACGGCACACCGCGTGAGATTTTTTCAAGGGTGGACGAGCTGAAGGAACACAGGCTTGATGTGCCGCAGGTGACACTGGTAGCCGATGAGCTCAAAAAGGCAGGTCTTGATATCCCTGATGGAATCCTGACGAGAGAAGAGCTTGTAAATGCGCTTGTTGCGCTGAAAAACAGATAGGCGGGAGAAAATATGTCAATAATTCTAGATCACATAAACTATTGCTACAGTGCCGACTCAGCCTACAAGGTGCAGGCACTTAAGGATGTAAGCCTTGAGATAAATGATGGAGAGTTTATCGGAATAATCGGTCACACCGGTTCGGGAAAATCCACACTTATCCAGCATATGAACGGCCTTTTGAAGGCGACAAGCGGTCATATATACTACAATGGACAGGATATATATGATAATGATTATGATTTAAGCAAGCTGCGTCACAAGGTGGGGATGGTGTTCCAGTATCCGGAGCATCAGCTTTTTGAGACAACCAACTTTGAGGATGTATGCTTTGGACCGAAAAATCAGGGGTTCGATAGGAAAACAGTGGAGCTAAGAGCCTATGAGGCACTGCAGAATGTACATTTTCCGGAGGAGCTCTACTATCAGCCACCGTTTGATTTGTCCGGAGGACAAAAAAGGCGTGTAGCCATAGCTGGAGTACTTGCAATGCACCCTGACGTACTCATACTCGATGAGCCGACAGCGGGACTGGATCCTGCGGGCAGAGATGAGATACTGGGGCTGCTTTTACAGATGAAAAAGGATCTGGGTATCACAATCATACTCGTATCACACAGCATGGAGGATGTTGCGGAGTATGTGGACCGCATCATTGTTATGAATTCAGGAGAGGTGATGTTTGACGGAGTGCCGAAGGAGGTATTCTCACACTACAAGGAGCTCGAGGCAGTCGGACTTGCAGCACCGCAGGTCACATATCTGATGCATGATCTGGCAGGGAAGGGCATACCGGTTGAACTTTCGGCAACGACAGTTGCGGAGGCGAGGGACTCAATACTAAAAGCCTTTAAATAGCTCACCAATGCTGAAATTTTGATACAAATTATGAGGAAGGAATACAAAAATGATTCGTGATATTACCATAGGCCAGTATTATCCGGCTCAGTCGCCAATACATAAACTGGACCCAAGAGTAAAGCTTTTCGCAACACTTATATATATTATTGCGCTGTTTTCCTACAAGGGAATAGCCGGTGTGCTGTTTATAGTTGCCGCGCTTGCAGCAGTTATAAAGATTTCGAAGGTGCCCTTTAAGTTCATGGTAAAGGGACTCAAATCCATTATAATACTGCTGCTTTTTACAGCATGCTTCAGCGTGTTTTTCACACAGGGAGAGTACACAATCTGGGAGTACGGTATACTGCATATTTCTGACACCGGACTGATAAATGCAGCAACCATGATGATACGACTTGTGCTTCTCATTATAGGAACCTCGCTCATGACACTCACAACCACACCAAACCAGCTCACGGACGGTCTTGAGAAATCACTGGGCTTTTTAAACAAAATACATGTTCCGGTGCATGCGATAGCCATGATGATGTCGATAGCGCTTCGTTTCATTCCAATCCTTATTGAGGAGACAGACAAAATAATGAAAGCACAGATGGCAAGAGGAGCTGATTTTGAGCACGGAAATATCATAAAAAGAGCAAAGAGCATGGTGCCTCTTTTAGTGCCGCTTTTCGTATCGGCATTCAGGCGTGCGGATGACCTTGCAATGGCCATGGAGGCCAGATGCTACAATGGTGGAGAGGGCAGGACAAAGATGAAGCCGCTCGTATATGAAAAGGATGATAAAATAGCATATCTTTTCATATTTGCGTTTTTAGCGGTTGTGATAGTGCTTAGAATCCTTCTGCCGGTGAATCTGGGCAATCTTATTTTCAGATAGTGAAATAGATAGTGCAGGCAAAACAGGAGAGATATATGCGTGTAAAAATGATTGTAGCCTATGATGGCACAAATTACTGCGGCTGGCAGATACAGCCAAACGGCATCACAATTGAGCAGGTATTAAACGAGCACCTGAGCCGCCTGTTAAAGGAGGATATAAAGGTGACAGGAGCAAGCCGCACCGATGCGGGAGTGCATTCACTTGGAAATGTGTGTATGTTTGATACCAATACCCGCATGCCGGCGGAAAAGATATCGTATGCACTGAATCAGAAGCTGCCGGAGGATATAGTGGTGGTCGATTCCTGTGAGGTAAGCGATGATTTTCATCCGCGCTTCTCAAAGAGCCGTAAAACCTATGAATACCGCATATTAAATGCGAGGTTCAGAAATCCGACACGCAGGCTTGACACATATTTCTATCATTATCCGCTTGACACAGAAAAGATGAGTGAGGCTGCAGGATATCTCATAGGAGAGCATGATTTCGCAAGCTTCTGCTCGGCAAACTCGCAGGCACAGACCACAGTCCGCACGATATATGACTGTACGGTATCAAAGACCGGTGACATCATCACAATACGTGTGACAGGAAACGGCTTTTTGTACAATATGGTGCGCATAATCGCAGGAACCCTTGTAAAGATAGGCGCAAGCGATATGCCGGCCGATGAGATGAAAAGAATAATAGCCGCAACAGACAGGGCAGTAGCAGGTCCCACAGCTCCGGCACATGGGCTTACAATGATAGGACTGGAGTACGAGTAACAGCTTTAGATTTTTAATATTATATTAAGATTTTTGGAATATCCGTTTTTAGCTTCAATAATAGGTTATAATGTCGTTACGGTTAAGACATGGTACGGTAAAAAGAAGCTTGGAGATGAAGATGGTTATGAGATTTACAGAAGTTAAAGAGAAAATTATAAAAAACAAAGCCATAAACAGCATAGACAAAGTAAAAGGCAGACACCATAGAGTGATCCGTATAGGAGCGTTTGCCCTGGTATTTGTTGTGCTGTTTTCGTTTGTCTCGACATTTTTTAAGATGACGGATGCTGTCAATATTGCGACTATAGAGGGCTTTTATAAGGAGCCGAAGGACTCGATTGATGTGATGATGATAGGAGCCAGCGAGGTATACGCTGATTACAGCGCAACAGAGGCCTGGAAGAATTATGGATACACCTCATACTCACTGGGGGTATCCGGAGCGCCCGGCAGCCTGTACAAATCAATGCTCAGGGAAGCTCTCACCAGACAGCATCCGAAGGTTGTGGTGTTTGAGGTGAATGGCTTTTTACAAAAAGACAGCTACTACGACAGGACGGTAAAGCTGCACAGCTGGATAGACAATATCCACAATGAGGAAAACAGGCTTGATACAATAAAAGAGATTGTGCCAAAGGATGAGCAGGACAACTTTACAAATCCTTTAAAGCTGTATCACAGCAACTGGAAGGATATAGACAAATGTGCACACACCTTTGCCACAAGAGTTGGAATGTATTTTACAAAAACATCATGCATGAAGGGCTTTTCATCTATTGCTAAATATTCCGATTGTCCATCAGGCAAGCAGAAAAAGCTCTATTTTACCGACAAGAGCAGAGCGTATATGACTGATCTGCTTGAGTATTGTAAGGCACAGGGTGTGGAAAAGGTGCTTTTTGCGAGGTTCCCTCATGAGAAGGAGATAAAGAATCCGCAGGTGCTTTGTGACGTGAAGGAGCTGGTGGAGTCCTATGGCTATGATTTTGCAAGCTTTGAAGGAGATAAGGAACTTATCGGAATCAATGAGAGGGATGATTTCTACAATTCAGAGCATCTGAATATAAATGGAAGCCGCAAATTCACTGCATATATGGGGAAATATCTGTCTGATAATTACAGGCTTAATGCAGACCACTCACCGGAGCTTCAGAGTGCATGGGGCGAGTGCGCAAGGCGCGCTGACAGGGTGATGAGTGCCTGCGCAAAGGATACGGATCTGAGTCTGGGCAATCATTATTTTGAGATGTCCGTTTATCTGCCTTATAATTTTTCGTCAAGCCTTGCGACAAATAAGGTAGCAGATACGAACGACGCAAAGCCTGTTAAGGAGTTAAATACCCCGGTTAAAAAATAGCATGATAGTGTATGGAATTTAAAATAAATACTGCCGGTCAATTAAAGTGTGACTGGCAGTATTACATTAGAAAATATATTTGGAGTAAATAAAATGGAACTCATTTCATTAAAATATGCGATATTTGTAATCGTATTGCTTGTACTATATTATTGCTTTCCTAAGAAATACCGCTGGTATGTGCTTCTGGCGGGAAGCATGGCATACTATGTGATTATATGTAAGTGGTATGTGCTTTTTATCATTTTCACAATATGCACCACCTATGGCTCGACAATATGGATTGACAAGCTGTTAAAGAAGCAGAATGCCATCGTAAAAAGCCATAAGGAGGACTGGGACAGGCAGACCAGAAAGGAATACAAGGAAAAGGGCAGAAAAAAGAGAGTGGCAGTCATGCTTTTTGCGCTGCTTTGCAATTTCGGCATATTGGCATTCCTTAAATATATACCATATGCGGGCGAGCTTGGACTTTTGCTTCCACTTGGCATATCCTTCTACACCTTCCAGTCCATGGGCTATGTGATGGATGTATACAGGGAAATTGTCGAGCCTGAAAAGAATTTCCTTAAGGTAGCGCTGTTCGTGTCATTTTTCCCACAGATCATACAGGGACCGATTGCGATATATGATAAGCTTGCGGGACAGCTTTACGAGGGACATTCCCTGAGACTTGAAAATCTGCAAAAGGGTGCGCTTCTGGTGCTCTGGGGAGTCATGAAAAAGCTTGTGATAGCAGACCGCGCGGTAAATATCATCAATTTTGTAATGGATAAGCCGATGGATTTTTCGGGCACCTATGTATTTTTTGCGGCAGTAGTGTATGCGCTGCAGCTATATGCGGATTTCTCGGGAGGAATCGATATAGTGCGCGGTATTGCGGAGATGTTTGGCATAACGATGTCAACAAACTTCAACCATCCGTATTTTTCGCGCTCACTCACTGAGTACTGGCACCGCTGGCATATGACTCTGGGAGACTGGTGCAGAAACTATATCTTCTACCCGCTTTCAATCTCTAAGCGTTTCCTGAATTTTGGTAAATGGCTAAAGCCAAGATTTGGTGCGCATATAAGCAAGGTGCTGCCGGGCTGCATCGCGAGTGCCATCACATTTATTGTCATCGGAGTATGGCACGGTGCCAATATGAAATACCTGTATTTCGGACTCTGGAACGGCATTGTCATCATGCTTGCAGAGCTTTTTGCTCCGGTAAACAAAAAGGTGGCAGGCGGCTTTTTTAAGCTGACCGGCCTCAGGGAAAAGGGTATATTTGCAACGATTATATCAGTGCTTTGGACCTTTATGCTCATACTGGTAGGCTACTATTTTGACATAGCTGCAAATGCGTCGACAGCATTTCACATGCTTTTTAAATCAGTCACAGATTTCCATATCGGCGAGCTTGGAATAAACAACATCATTTTGAATCTAGGAGCATGCGGACTGGACGAGTACGATATACTTTTACTTATAATATGTACGCTGCTGTGGTTCTTCATCAGCTTCGTTGAGGAAAATAAAAAGCTCGACATGCGCGATTTCATACTTTCAAGAAAGCTGCCGCTTCGCTGGGCAATAATATATCTTGGCATCTTTATAGTAATAATATTCGGTTACTACGGACCGGGAGTGAATCCGGCTGATTTTGTATATATGCAGTTTTAAAGAAAAAGTATAAACATAAAGAAAAATCTTAAAGATAAAGTTTAAATAAAAAGTTTAAAGAAAAAGTTTAAAGAAAAAGATTAAAGAAAAAGCCGGAAATAAGGGTAAAAAACACTTGACAACAGCCGGTTACGCAAGTATAATATCTAGGTCTGTAAAAGTAGATAAATGGAAGCCAAAGCCCCGGCAACCATTTAGTATAGATAATGATAGTCATCTGAGATGGAACAGAGGACTATAAGATGTCAAAAAGGAAGTGGCGTCCGGACATACGCGATTTCAAGAGGCATCGGCATTAAAAGTAATCGAATCATTTAAGGAGGAAAACCGATGAAAACATTTATGGCTAGTCCTGCTACAATCGACAGAAAATGGTACGTAGTAGACGCTGAAGGTAAGACATTAGGACGTTTAGCATCAGAAGTTGCTAAAGTATTAAGAGGAAAGAATAAAGCAATCTTTACACCACACATTGACACAGGTGATTATGTAATCGTTGTCAATGCTGACAAGGTTAAGGTTACTGGTAAGAAATTAGACCAGAAGATTTACTATCATCACTCAGATTATATCGGTGGTATGAAAGAGACAACATTAAGAGAGATGATGAACAAGCACCCAGAGCGCGTTATCGAGTACGCTGTAAAGGGAATGCTTCCAAAGGGACCTCTTGGACGTCAGATGTATACAAAGTTATTCGTATACGCTGGACCAGATCACAAACATGCAGCTCAGAAGCCTGAGACATTAGAGTTTTAATAGGAGGTAAAGTAAATTGGCTACTACAAAGTATTACGGAACAGGAAGAAGAAAATCATCTGTTGCTAGAGTATATTTAGTACCTGGAACAGGAAAGATTACAATCAATAAAAGAGATATCGATGAGTACCTTGGTCTTGAGACATTAAAGGTAGTTGTTCGTCAGCCATTAGTTGCAACTGAGACAGTTGACAAGTTCGACGTTTTAGTTAACGTTCGTGGTGGTGGATACACAGGACAGGCCGGAGCAATCCGTCACGGAATCGCTCGTGCACTCCTTCAGGTAGATTCAGAGTACAGACCGGTTCTTAAGTCTGCTGGATTCTTAACACGTGATCCACGTATGAAAGAGCGTAAGAAATACGGTCTCAAAGCAGCTCGTAGAGCTCCTCAGTTCTCAAAGAGATAATTCAAACGAATATCAGAAAAGAGCAAATTTCCCCGAAAACATCGAGTTTTCGGGGATTTCTTTATATTCCGATAAATCTATCAGACACCACAAAAACACACGAAATTTCAACGGTAACTAACACATAACTAACAGGTAACTAACACGGAAAACACTGTCTTGTGTAAGACATTGCAAGTCTTGTGTAAGACACATTTTCGCAATAAAAAAGGACGAATCAATCGCCCTTTTCGTTGCAGTATTCAATGATACATGACCGGACATCCTTTTTCGTCCTGCAATGGCAGGAATGACCGTCCTTGAAAATGATGTCATATCCGTCGTGCATGTTTCCGGTGATTCCGGAAATCATGTCTCTGTTCTTTTCTGCAATCTGCATTGTATCAAATAAACCGCATTGGTCTTTTCTGACAAGGTCTTGCATGTACGCATTGACCGACATTCCTTTACTGGATGCAAGAGCCTTGATGATGTCTTTCATGCCTTTAGGTACAACGAGATTGATTCGTTCGTAATGCTCACGCCCGAAATTGTTTTTGTATTCAGTTCTATTCATGGCACACCTCTATATTTTGTTGATAGCGTCAATCAGTTCCTCGATTTCAAAATGTGTATATACGACCTCTGTCACGCCCTGCCCTTTATGACCGACAATTTTCTTGATGACCTTGTCTGACACTCCGGCAACCGTCAACATGGAAATACATGTGTGACGGGTATCGTGAGGACGGTGTTTCATTCCGAGGGTCTCAATAAGTGGCGACCAGTACGAATCATAATAATTCCGGTATTTGAAATGTTCACCCTCCGGAGTAGAGAGGAGATATTCACAATCATTGAGGTTGTACCAGTATTCAAAGAACGGATAAACCTTTTCAGAGATTGGAGCGGTACGGATTCCGGCAGCAGTTTTCGAGGCGACAATCTTGAAATATCTTTCCTCAAGGTTCACATTTCCTTTCTTGAGGTCGAGGAGTTCGCCGATTCTGCATCCGGTATATATCAGCATGAGGATGACAGTATAATATATATTTGAATCCTTGACATCCCATATCTTTTTGACCTCTGTCTTTGAAAAAGGTTTCCGGTTGTATGCGTTCGGGTTTCCTGCCTTTTTGATGTCGAGGTATTCAACGAGATTCCGTTCTTTTGGAATAATCTCATGAATCACGGCGTATTTATACATCAGACCGAGCAGGACTTTCAATTTCCGGAGTGTTGGATAATTTTTGCCGGATTCATCGACAATCATTTGCAGGTGGTCGAGTTTGACATCGACAAACCGCATCCGTGCAAGTTTATCACACAACGCCCATGCTGCACGATAACCCTTGACGTTGGAATCACTGACGGTCGGAAAATGTTCATCAGACCATCGCTCATATACATCCTCGAATGTGACTTTTGCAGCATCCACATCATAAGGATTTGCATTGAACTCCGCAAGTGCGGTCAATGCCTCTTTACGGGTCGGGTAATATCCGACGACCGTATATAATTGTTTTGATTTACCTGTTTTCGGGTCGATTTCCCATCCTTTTGTCTTTTTGGCAACATAAGGATTCCGGCGATTTCCCGATAATTTGTAAACCGTTCCGAATCCGTTCGGTAGTTTCATAAAATCACCATCCTAAAAAAGAGTATAAAAAATAAAACCAATGCAAAAAGCACGGTTTTATGATAGAATGGTGTTTGCAGGAACATTCTGTCGGTGCTTTTTGCAGGAGCATGAGACGGAGGTTTCACAAAGGCGATTCACATTGCAGTGTGGGTCGTCTTTTTTATTGTGCATTATTCATTTGCACGGCGTTCTTTTGCGACTTTTCTATACTTGCGACCGATGACAACACATGCGACACCGAACACAATAGCAATTATTCCGACAACCGGAACAGCAAGCAATAGAATCAATCCTAAAAGTGCAAGGACAGCACCGAGAACAATCATGAGGATTCCGCAAACACTGTATGTATTTGCAGAGTATTCCTTTTTCTGCGGTGCATTTGTGGAACTGGATGCAGCTGGATTTCCGTTTGCAGCCGTCAATCCTTTTGCGATGTCGGACACGCCGACGGTAGTTCTGTTATACACTGCGTTATATGCTGCCTTTTTCGGGTCGTTGACGATTCCCATTCCCTTTTTACCATAAAGGGGATTGACCGCCTTTTTGACCTGCCGTTTGACTTTTCCTGTTGTTCTTGCCTTGATGCTTTTCTTAATGTTTGGCTTTCTGACACCGTATTTCATGAACACACCTCCATTTCTATAAAATCAACATTCTGTAAACTTTCCTCAAGAGAGGAGGTGAGCAGAATGAAAATCCTTGTGTGGGAAGTGAGAACCTCAAAAGGGTTCACATTGATGGAGTTATCGAAGAAATCCGGAATCGGAAAATCTACGATAAACAACATCGAAAACGGTAAGGTGTCACCGACATTGTTTCAACTTGAAATGATAGCGATTGCATTAGGCGTGAACATCACCGACCTGTTTGAATCCGAATACAAATAATTGTACCATAATGCAGCGGGATTCCGGCAGCAGGAGGAACGATTTCCATGATTATGGAAATCAACCTCGATATTTCCACAATCATGGAAATATATGATACAATGCAATTCGGAAAGGGGGTGGTGTCTCCCTTGAATTACAAAGAGGCTATTGTCGAAATAGTCGGAAAGATACACAGCGAACGCATCCTCAAGAGGATATACAAATTCGTGTTGTATCTCTACACCCATGAGACTGGCAGTTGAAAGACTGTCAGTCTTTTTTTGATGCAAATAAATCTATGATTCTTTGAAATGCTGCGATGTCCTCGTCGCTTGCCTCAAGTAGTGCCTTGAAAAGATTCTTGCGGGCATCGTCCTCACCTACCATGATGCGGTCGATTCTTTCGATGAAATCGTCGTCGGTATCAACGAACATCTCACCGTCACCAGTAGTCAACCATATATAATCAACATTAAATTCACGGCAGATTGATTTGATAACCTGTTCAGTAACGGAGTTTTTTCCGTTTTCAATTTGACTGACAGAGTTCTTTTTCATTCCTATTTTCTCACCGAATTTTTCAAGGGTGAGACCGAGTGCTTTTCGTACTTCTCTGATTCGTTCGCCTTGTGTCATGTGAAATCACCTCCTCTATTTTCTAAAGCATAACACCGAAAGAGACAAAAATCAATAAAAAAGTTCTTTCAAAGAACAAAAAAGAGTTGACATTGTTCTTTCGAGGAATTATACTGTTCTTACAAAGAACACAGGAGGTACAAAACAATGATGAAATCTGAATTTGAAAACCTTGCAGGTAGAGCAGTAACAAACGAACAGTACAGAGCGATTGAAACATTATATATGAGTAGCAACCTTGAAAAAGCGGAATTTGTAAAGAGCATCAGAACAATGCTCAAGAGCATCCCACAGCCGGAAAGGAAAAAAGACATCAAACGAATGGTCGTAAGAGACAAGAGCGGTTACAGAAAGACACCGAACGGATGCTATTACCACATCAAATATGTTGAATTGGTAGACATTGACATCAAAACAGGGAAATACATCATCAAGCCACTTGAGGAAAAAGATTTTGAGAGACTGGCAAAAGATGGACACGATTTGAATTTAGACACATGGTTTGATTTCGATTATGAGGATTGCATCGACGAAAAGAAAAAGCCGATTGAACTGAATTATTAAAGCCGAAACGGGGCAGCAGTCGCCCCGTCAGTGTCCGGATGGCAACCGACACTCTGACGATGGCAAGCCGAAAGACATCGTTCAGCGATACCGTGGGAAACATGGCAGCGGTCGCACCTGCTAGAAAGTGCGTGGATGGTCAACAGGTTTTCGATGATTTTTAATGTGAAAAGCATCAACACGGTATACATTGCCGGAAAAGAGGTGGACGGGATGAAAAGACCGAGAGAACCACCGACAGGAGGAAACAGGATGGATATAGGACGAATATTGCCGACAGAGGCAGCAGCAATCCTCAATGTGTCACCGCAATTCGTGAGGGTAGCAATGCAGCAGGGAAAACTCCCGATAGGAACGGCGGTGCAGATGTCCTCAATTTGGACGTATCACATTTCGGAAAAACTGCTTGCAGATTATTCCGGAAAGAACATAGAAAAAGAGATTGAGAGAATCCGAGGAGGTGTTGAAAAATGACGAGAAACGAGAAAAAAGCAGTGATTGAGAGCATGGCAGAAAAATTCATGAATATTGACGACCTTGAGGGAAAGTCAATGACCATTATGGTGATGTCTGCGTATGCCGAGGGTAAGGCAGCAGGAAAAGCAGAGGAGCGTCGCAGATGGGAACAGAAAGAGGCGGTTGCAGCCGTTTAATGAAAACGCCCCGTCATAACGGCGGGGCAGTACATAGCAGGAGCATGAGAGCAAAGAAAAAGGACAACCATTGCAGTGGTCGTCCTTGTATCGACTGATTGTGTCAGTCGCTAACTGATAGAAATATTATAGCAAATCTGACACAAAAAAGCAACTTGAAAAGAGACCGAAAAGGTCTATAAAATCAAGGGTTTTCGGAACTTTTATCGTCCTTGTAATAGATAATAACAAGTCTACGAAAACATAACAGGAGGATTGTGTCAGATGGCAAGAAAAAGAGGGATGCAATATATCCCGTATGATTATGAGGCAGCATATAACAAAGCGATGGAGGACATGCATGAGTGGTTCATTGAGAACCTGTTCCAACATCGAAAGAAAGTTATATATGCACTGAAAGAGATAACAGCAGGAGACCAGTTTGAAATTGAGATATATCCGCAGTTCCGGAGCATGGATGAAGTACCTCCGGAGGGGAGAACTATCAAGAAAGACAACAACAAGGCTCAAAAGAATCTGAATGATAAGAATGCACGGAAATATGTTGAGAGGCTAATCAATGAGAATTTCAGTGACCGTGATATTTGGATGACATTGACCTATGATGACGAGCATCTCCCACCGGACGGGGATGTGGATGCAGCAATCAAGAATGTGCAAAAGTACATCAGACGCATCAACTATCAGAGGAAAAAGAGAGGTCTCCCGAATGCGAAATATGTCTATGTGACCGCATACAATCCGGATGCGGAAATCAGATGGCATCATCACATTGTCATGGATGGAGCGTTAGACATGGAGACGGTTGAATCCTGTTGGAAACAGTCAAGCAGGAATGAGGTTCGCCGATTGCAGACGGACGAAAACGGTCTGTCCGGTATGGCGAATTATATCGTCGAGGAAAAGAACCGTGTTCCGTCGGAAAAGAGGTGGAACAGTTCACAAGGATTGAGAGACCCACGAATCAAGGTCGTTCATTCCAAACGTCCGGCAGCAGGAGGCAGTTATAAAAAAATAGGCTCATTCGTTGACAAGATGGTCAAGGATAGGGATTCCATTCCGGAGACATTGAAAAAGTGGTATCCGGACATGGATTTCACGAATGCAGCAGTGTACTACAACGATTTTAATTGCATGTTTTATATACATGCACGAATGCGGAAAAGGAGGTCGACAGGTGAAAAGACGAATAAGACGGATAAGACGGGCATTGAAAAGAGCAGGTTTATATAATGCATTTCACATCACATTGATTGCGGTATTACTGACAGGATTTTGCGTGATATTGTTCAATGTCAAAGAACCGGAGCAGCAGGAGGAAAAACCGGAGACGACGCAAGCGGAAGTGATACAGAATCCGGAAACAATGACACAGACGGCAGAGAGCATCGAGGACAAATACAAGGTGTTTGATACCATGTCCGAGGACTGGGGGAGTGATGACCTTGAGGGATTCGTGTTCTACGACCTGCCGGAGAAGTATGCAGACAAAGGCTATTTTCCGGAGAAAATGCAGATATACACAAGATGTCTATGCAAGCAAAACGATGTTCCGTATGCCCTTGTATTGGCAATCATAGAGTATGAATCCGGATATGAGTTCGACAAGACCGGAGACAACGGGAACTCAAAGGGATATATGCAGATATATGAGAAATGGCACACCGACCGGATGCAGAAATTGAACTGCACCGACCTCATGAACCCATATCAGAATGTGAAAGTCGGGATTGATTTCCTCTCGTATCTCCTCAAGAAATACGGAACGGTGCAGGATGCACTTGCAGCGTACAACTACGGTGAAAGAGGTGCAAGGGAACATTTGTGGAACAACGGCGTGTATGTCTATTCATACAACACGGCAATCATGCAGAGAATGAAAGAGATTGAGGAGGTGGTCGGGAAATGAGGTTTGACTGGAAACCGGAATCGAAAGAGAGGTATTTCCGAAAAGCAGAGGCAGCAGTCAAGGCAGCGGGATTCGATGACATCCTGCGGGTAGATAGAGACCAGTTTCCCGTCGTCAAGGGAACGGTCAAGGTACATTTCAAACCGATTTCGAGAGACGGGAAAACACGCCGATGGTGGGAGGCAAAGAGAACGATTGAGAACATGCATGAAGTGCCTCCGGCAAAAGACCAGTTCGGCAGGAAACACAAGAGCATTTTCATACATGCTTTTATGATTTTAGAAATGGAGGAGCAGGACAAATGAAAACATACAGACAGAAACATCCGTACATTGCACAAATCGGGTACATACTGCGGTACAAGCTGCAACGGTTCACATGGATGTTCAAGGTCAAGGATTGCAGACACATTTGTTTGTTCTGCGAATATTATGACACATGCAGACAGGAGGGCAAAGGCAAATGAACATGAAATATGCAATGAGAAGTGAGGACACAGAGCAAATCAATGTCGTGTCGTGGGCGAATTGGAACATGAACCGTTATCCGGAATTGAGATGGTTGTTCCATGTACCGAACGGAGGCAGCAGGAACAGAGCAGAGGCAGTCAAATTCAAGCAGATGGGTGTCAAGGCGGGTGTTTCTGATTTGTGCCTCCCATATCCGAAAGGGATTTACTGCGGATTGTTTATCGAAATGAAATACGGCAACAACAGGCAGCAGGACACACAAAAAGAGTTCCTTGCAGACATGGCAGCAGCAGGACATTTCGTCGCAACCTGCTATTCAGCAGAGGAGGCAATCAAAGTCATTGAGGAATATTTGAATCTTGCGTTGTGTTATTGTCCGGAGGAGGATTTCAACAACAAAATGAGCATCCCGAACAACAGCATCCTCAAGGATGGGAAAGTCAAGGGAGGCAGGTCATGACGCTTGCGGATTTACTCAACACATTAGAGAGTGCGGACATGCTGCGAATCATCAAGGGAGGCGAGGAGATGTTCGTCGGCTATCTTGCATTATTTGCACCGGAGGTCGGTCACACGAACTGCACACTCTATGAGCAACACAAAAACGACACGGTCGTGAAATTCAGAGCAGTTCCGGAGATTACTCACAGGAAATGGAAAGAATTGAACCTCATGTCACCACTACGACCGGACGAAACGCCGGATTTCAAGTTTCAAGAATTGCAAATGAAACTGTATTACACAATTTATTTATAACAGGACAATAACAGGAAAACAGGAGGAAAAGACATGAAAATTATTGCAGTAATGTCACCAAAAGGAGGAATCGGGAAAACAACGACATCCGATTCAATCGCCTATATGTTGGGCGAGGAGCAGGGGAAAAGAGTGCTTGTGTTAGATGGAGACCCGCAGGGAGACACATCAAAGACGTTCGGGGTATATGAACCGGACGGAATCGGCATGAGTGAACTGCTTGAGAAACATGAATGTGTCGGAGGTACATATAAAACGGGCGATTTGATTCGACCGACCGACTATTCACACATTGACATCATTCCGGCGAATGGCTATCTCATGAAAACCGACATGAATCTGCTGCTCAAGTCAGAGGACAATCAAGTCACAAGGATGCGTGAGGCGTTGGAGGAAGTATCTGACGCATACGATTATTGCATTTGTGATTGCGGGCGATTGCTTGACATGGTTGTCATTAACATTCTGATTGCAGCAGAACTCGTCATCGCTCCGGTAAAGGTCGGAGGATATGAAATCGAGGCATTGCAGAACCTTGAGGAGCAGATTGAGGACTTGAGAGACATCAATCCGGACTTGAGAATCAAGGCACTCATGACAATGCGACAGAAAAACAAGACCTCTCTTGAGGTGGAGGAATGGTTGAAAACAGAATCCGGATTTGACATGTTCGTCACACCGATTCGTCGTTCTATCATTGCAGAGAAATCAACAACGGCGATGATTCCGCTCCCGAAATTTTCAAAGAGAGGAATCGTGTCTCAAGATTATAGATGCGTGGTGCATGAATTACTCAAGGAAATGGAGGAATAAACATGGGAGACATTATCAAAACAGCACAGTGCAGGTTTTGCGGTCAGATGGTACAGATTGAGACCGACAAGGAACTGACGCAGCCACAGGCAGAGGAACAGGCAACAATGACATGTAACTGCACGGAGGCGGTCGAGTATCAGAAAGAGAGGCAGAGGAAAGAAAAAGCAATGATGAATGTATCTGCCCTGTTTGGAGAGAACGCAGCACCGGACAAGAGATGCGGTGAGGGCATCGTAAACATCTTAAAGGCAGCAGTCGAGGAGATTTACACCGGAGGACTTGCAAAAGTCACATTGAACCTCCGAGGGGGGGTCAAAGCATCAATTTCACAGAATGCAAAGGGTGAAATCAACGTCGAACGTACAGAGACAAAGAAACAGAAACTCACAGAGTAATAACAGGAGGTTGAACAGATGGCAGCAGGATTCAGCGTAAAAGACGCACTCAACAAGAACAGCAAAGCGGGGATTGATGAATCTCCGAGAGCGAGATTCCGGACAAAGGACATTTCAATTTTCAAGATGTACCGGAACGATATGAATTTTTACAGTGTAGAGCAGATTGAGGAACTGGCAGGAGACATCCTCATGTATGGGTTGAAACAGAACCTTGAACTTGTATATGCACCATGCGACAAGGGCGAATATAGAATCGTAGCAGGTGAAAGACGGTGGGAGGCTCTCAAGTACCTTGTGTCAAAGGGATATAAAGAATTTGAACTTGCAACCAGTAAATTGACAACGCCACAGGATAACGACGAGGAGCAGGTTGAAATCATTATTGCGAACGCATACCGTACAAAGACAACCTCCGACATGATTGAGGAGGAAACACGCCTCAAGGCATCTCTTGAGCGTATGAAAGCAGCGGGAAAGAAAATCAAGGGATATGACCTGCAATCCGGACGATTGAGAGAGGTGATTTCCTCAATGCTGCACATGAGCAAAACAAAGGTTGCTCAAATAGAGGCAGTCAACAACAATCTGATTCCGGAATGGAAAGAGGAACTCAAGGGCGAACGCCTCACATTTTCCGCAGCCTATGAATTGAGCGGGATGACAGAGGACGAGCAGCGGGAGGCACTGGGGAAATTCACAGAAACCGGAGAACTCACGCACAAAGATGTGAAAGACATGAAAGCAGAAAGGGCAGCAGGGCAGCAGGTGTCAGAATCCGACACAGAGGCAGAAATTGGCATGAACCCGCCGGAGGTGAGAGCGGGCGACGATTACGAAACACCACATCCGGAGGGAATCACATCAATCTGTTATTCCTGCACCGAATATGAGACATGCAACGTCAAAACCGGAACATGCACCTCATGCGACCAGTACAAGAACCGTACAGAGGCATACAAGACCGACGAGCAGAGATATTCAGAGGAACAGGATGCAATCGACCGTGAGACAAAGAAAAAACTCCGTGAGATGGAGCAGGAGGAGAAGATGCAGAACCTCCCATCAGACACACAGGAGACCGGACAGAAAGTGCATCAGATACGCCTTGCAAAGTCTTATTTCGATGATGTGGCAAACGGAATCAAGACATTTGAACTCCGAAAGAATGACAGAGGATATAAAAAAGGCGACATTCTCGAAATGATGGAGTTTGCAGACGGAAAGAACACCGGACGCATGGTCAGAGTGCTTGTGACATATATCCTTGAGGACTACACAGGAATTGAGGACGGATATTGCATCATGGCAACAAAACTCATGAAAGACGGTGAGGAACATGAGTTATAAACAGAGACACCCGTATTTGATGCAGATTGTATATATCATCAAATACAGATTGAAGAATTGGAGGAAATAAGTGAAAACAGTATATGTCAGAGTAAAGACAAGAGACGAGGCAAGAAAGAGAGCAGAGTGGCTCTATATGATATTAAGGGATTGCACTCCGGTTATTGCAGATTTACACACATCAAAAGCACAGGTTGTGACTGAATCAATGGTTATCAAGTATGTTCCGGAAAACTACACAATGGACGGAATACGATGCGACATTGCAATCGGGTTCGGGCAATCAGGAAAAATCATCGCAACAGAGAACACCTGTGATAATTTGATGGACGAAAGAGAACTTGCAAAGTATATCGTTGACAATGAAACGATTTCAGAAAATGAAAATATTGAATGCAGGAGGTAAAAATCAATGAATGACATCAAAAGAGGCGAAATGTTCTATATCAGCAGAGGGGGGGCATCCTACAACGGGAGCGAACAACACGCAGACCGTCCGGCGGTAGTGGTTAGCAACAACAAGAACAATGAGAACAGCAATGTTGTTGAAGTTGTATATATGACCACACAGCCAAAAACAGACCTCCCGACACATGTGACAATAAGGTCAACAGGCAGAATCAGCACGGTATTGTGTGAGCAGGTTTATTCGGTATCAACGGAACGCATCGGAACATATATCGGAGAGGCGACAGACAAGGAAATGGAGAATATCGACATTGCTCTCATGATTTCCTTGCAGTTGGATAATGGCATCAAGACAGCAAAAGAGTATTACAAGACCATCAAGGAACAGCAGGAGGAAATCGACAGTCTCAAGAGAGAAATTGAGATGTTGCAGCAGGAGCATGAGGACACAATCGCAGAGATTGAGCAGGATGCAGCAGTCTATGTTGAGGAAAACAAGAAAATTGCGAATGTGGCATCGGCAGAGGACACAATCAGATTGCAGACCGAAAGAGATACATACAAAACCATGTATGAACAGTTACTCAATAGATTAGTGAATGGAGGAGCAGCATGAACAAAAGCGAATTAAAAGCAATATTTATCAATGCAAAGGCGACAGATGCAAAATACATCGGAGTGAGCATCCAAACAGAGGGCAGCAGTCAACCGGAAATCATCATCAATCCGAATCCGAATTTTGATGCGAAATTTGACTACTACATGGAGGCATACGACGACGATTTGATTCTGATTGCAGCAAAGGGGAAAAAGGACATCAGAATCACGGCAGCAGGGCAAGGAAACAGTTTCGAGGACATCGAGTGCCAGTTGATTGGAGAGCGGGGCAAAGGTTGGAGAGAACTCATTGCAGCAGCAATCGACAAAGCCTATGAGAATATGATTGCAACCACACCTCCAACGACAGAGGAGGAACAGACCCATTGTGAAATGATAAAAGAGGCAGTCAAGGGAATGTTCATCAATGAGAGCAGGACGGCAGCAGAGGCAGAGTTCATCAAGACGCACATTGTCGACTATGAGAAAATATTCGATGTGTGCATGAATGGTGATGACCTTGAGTTCAAAAAAGGACTTGTCAGATTGCAGAAAATGCAAAATGAATATGTTATGCAGCGGGAAAATGACTGATAGAGAAAAAGAGGCGTTCATCGGCGGGATAGAATTTGCGAGAGACTGGAATCTCGACATCCCGCCGGATGATTTGCGTTTATACGAGAGATTGATTCAAGAAAGGACAAAAAAAGAGAATGAACAAAGTCATATTGATGGGTAGGATCACAAGAGACCCGAATGTAAGATATACACAGCAGAACGGTTCACAGGAATCCATGTGTGTGGCACGTTATACACTGGCAGTCGACCGGAGAGGTGCAAGAGACGGGCAACAGTCGGCAGATTTTATCTCATGCGTGGCATTTGGGAAAAACGGCGAGTTTGCGGAAAAATATCTGAAACAGGGAACAAAAATTGTTGTTACTGGCAGGATTCAGACGGGTTCATACACCAACAGAGACGGTCAAAAGGTATATACAACCGATGTTGTGATTGAGGAACAGGAATTTGCAGAAAGCAAGAGGGCAGCAGGAGAACAGGCAGAAAATGCCGGATATTCAGACGCAGGAGACGGATTCATGAACATTCCGGACGGTATCGACGGCGAATTGCCTTTTATGTAAGCGAAAAGGAGGGTTGTGATAATATGGGAATCTTAAAAGGCATAATTGACCGATTTCGGGCGATGGGAAAAACGGAAAAAGAGATTTCGGGCATTATTGAGACGGCAGCAGACAAAGCGACCGTAAATCCGGATGTCACGAAACCGGAAAAACCGAAAGAACCGGAAATGAAGATTGAAACAACAGCAGAGGCGTTCGTTGAGGCAGTTTTGCAAATGGGAACGACTTTGCAACAGGCAAAAACGGCAATTTTGAAAATGAGCAGTTCAAGAGATGCGGAAAACCGCAAAAACACGAATAACTGGCGTAAAATGCACGGTCTGCCTATGAGAAGAAAGCAGAAAGCGAGGAAAAAGCATGAAAGAGGAAAAGGAGCAGACGGTCATTGAAAAAACCTTGCTATATCTTGAAAATTATCGTGAAATGGAACGATATATCAATGAGGCGGTATCAGAGACCTCTCAAGTGCCGGATATAGGCAAATACAACATATCAGCAGAAAAGGCATTCCTGCAATCGGTCAGAGAGTGCCGTGCAGAGACGGTCATTCTGTTTGAACACTTGAAAAAGGCTCTTGCATCGCTCAAGGAAGATGCAGAGGCAGCAGGTGAGGGGTACAAATACGACGCTCTTGAGGCGGTCTATATAAAGGGCATGTCATACGAGGATATAGTGAGGGAGACAGGATGCGGACGCAACTCACCGAAAAAGTGGTGCAGGGTGATGATTCAGCGGTTGTCAATCAAGTTATTCGGTGCAAAAGCGATTGAAAATGATAAAAACGGAGTGAAAACAGGGTGAAATGAGGGTGAAAACAGGGGTAAAAAGTGGGTGAACAAAAGACAAAATAAACGTGATAATATGTTAGCGTGAACAGTTGAGACGAGCGATTGCAGATGTGCAGTCGCTTTTTTCTTGCCTGTTTGCCCTCCTGTTATATAGCGGGCGGGATATACACAGTCATGTGCATAACTGCCCGCCTCTTGTGGATAACACAGCAGGAGAACACAGCGAGAGAGGAGAACGCAGATGCTATTGAAATCATGCAGGTGTGGGAAGTTGATTCCGCAGTCAATGAAGATGTGCGAGGAGTGTGAGCAACGGCAGCAGTCGAGACACATGATATACAACAACACACGGCGAGACGAGAGAGCAGCAGAGTTCTATGTATCAAAGGAATGGCGGGCAATGCGGGAGCGTATCATTGAGGTCTATGACAACGTAGATATATACGCACTATATGTCGAGCATGAGTTGCTCACATGCAATCCGGTTCACCATATCATTGAACTTGAGGACGACTGGGAACAGCGATTGAATCCGTTCAACCTCATACCTCTCAACCATAAGACACACAACACAATCACTGCTCTGTATAAGCAGAGCAAAGCAAGTATGAGAGCAACACAAAAACAGTTGAGGTCACTGATTGAGTACCACTTTCGAGAGGCAGGGGGATATAAAAAAGTTTTGTGCGATTCGTTTTTAGTCGCACCCCCTCTTTTCCTTGGAGAAAACTCCCCACGAGAATTTCAGTAGATGGGTACATCCGAAAGAGGTGTCAGAATGTGACACAAAAGCACTGAAATACTGACGGAAAGGAGGTTTGTTGCATCATGGCAGGACAGAGACAACCCACAGATTTGGTTGTGATGAATGGGCGAAAGCACCTCACAAAAGCAGAAATTGAGGCACGAAAAAACGCCGAGGTCACAGCACCATGCGACAAAGTGAGACCTCCGTCATATTTGACACCGGAACAAAAGAAACAGTTCCGGAAGATTGCGAAAGAATTACTCGAAATCAAACTGATTTCAAACCTTGATTGCGATGCACTGGCGAGATTGCTCATTGCACAAACGCAGTACATCGAAATCACAGAGCAAATCAGAGCAACTCCATTGATGGAGGATGTTCCAGTCTATGAGATGCGGGAAAATCCGGACACGGGCGAAAAAGAACGTGTGCAGGTCGGTACAAGACAGGTCGTTTCCGGAGAAAGAGAACGCCTCATGATTATTCAAGACCGCTGCATGAAACAGTGTAGGCAGGGAGCATCAGATTTCGGACTGACAGTTTCCTCCCGCTGCCGTTTGGTCGTACCGAAACCACAGCAGCAAAAGCCGGAGAACAAATTTGCGAAATATGCAAATTAAGGCATGGCAAAAGCAGGAGAAACACAAGACCGCTGCACACAATACGCCCTTGATGTTGTATCGGGCAAGATAACAGCCGGAGAATATGTCCGTCTTGCATGTCAGAGGCATCTTGACGACATCGAAAAATCGAAAGCAGCACCATACAAATACTATTTCGACGTTGAAAAGTCGGAGGAAATCATCAATTTCGCAGAGGAATTGACTATTGCAGAGGGTGAGGAAAATGAGCATGTGACGGCATATCCGTTCCAGTGTTTCATTTTAGGGTCACTCAATGGATGGAGAACAAAGGAAAAGTCATACAGACGATTCAGAACATCCTATGTGCAATTAGGGCGACAGAACGGAAAATCGTTCATCAATGGTATTTTGGCGTGTTATTACGGTAATTTCGACGGGTACAAGTACGGAAAAATATTTTGTACGGCTACAAAGCAAGACCAAGCGAATATTGTTTTTGACGAGGTCGCAAAATTCATCAATTCCGACGAGGATTTGTCAGAGTGGTTCAAGGTTCATGACCACAACCACACGATTGACTGTCTGTTGACACATTCGGAAATCAAAGCGTTGTCCGGAGACACAAAGTCACTCGACGGACACCGTGCATATTTGGGAATTGTCGACGAGTACCACGCACACAAAACAAATCAGATGTACAAACTGCTTGAGGGTGGTATCAAGAAACTCAAGTCGGCGTTGATTTCGGTCATCACGACAGCAGGATTCGACCTCAAGTCGCCGTGTTACAAGTTATATGAGTATTGCTGCAATCTACTCAAGGGAGTTTTTGAAAACGACAGTCAATTTGTGTATATCGCACAGATGGACGAACACGACGACAGATACACTCCGGAAAACTGGATAAAAGCGAACCCGATTCTTGAGTTTGACCGAGACGCACTTGAGAACCTCATTCCGATTGCACACACTGCCCGTGATATGGGCGGGGAGGACTTGAGAGATTTCCTCGTAAAGCAGTTGAATATGTGGATGCAGTGGTCAAATTCACTGTATATCAAGGACATTGCATCATGGAAAGCATGTGCCGTTCTGAAATCACTCAAGGATTTCAGAGGGTCAAAGTGCTATGTCGGCGTTGACTTGTCATCCGGAGGCGACTTGACATCAATCGCAATCGTGATTCCGTTCATGGTAGAGGACACGAAAAAATATTTTGTTCACACACATTCGTTCATTCCGTCCTCAAGGGTGGATGAACACATCAAGACCGACAAAGTACCATACGACGTATGGATTGAAAAAGGTCTTGTGACGGTAACGGAAACACTGGGAGGAATCAAGACAGATTACAAATACATCATCAGATACCTTGAGGATTTAGTGAGGGAATACAACCTCAAACCGCAGTTGATTTGTTACGACCCGCACAACGCATCGGCGTTCCTGTCAGACCTTGAGGCGATGGGATTCGATTCAATCTCTGTCACACAGACAGCAAAAGAATTGAACGATGCGACCGTTGATTTCAGACTTGAGATTCTTGCGGGCAATGTGGAGATTGAGGGAATGGAAGTCGGCAAAGAGGGCAACAAGATAGTTGTTCCGGTTGACAGCCTGCTTGTTTGGTCGATTGCGAACGCAAAGACCATTTCAAACAACTACGGCGAAATAAAGATTGACAAGGACATCACGACAGAACGAATAGACCCGATTGACGCTATCATCGACGCATGGAAACACGCAATGAAAGAGGAATACCGTCCGGATGTGAACGAAACTGTCAATGAATGGCTTGAACAATATGAAAAATACATGAAGAAAGGCGGTGAGAAATAAATGAATCCGTTTCAGAGATTAGGAGTAAAAATTTCAAATTGGTGGAGAGGCGAACCACAGAACGACGGAGGGAAAATGACATTGAACTCACCGTCGTTCCTTGAGCGAATAGGATTGAAAAGAAAAGGGAAACCGACATCAGAGGTCACATATTTCACTTGTCTCAAGATGCTGTCGGAGACCCTTGCGAAAATGCCTATCAAATACTATCAAAAAACGGACAAGGGCATCATCGAGGCAGAGGCGACGGACACATCGAAACTGCTATCAAAGAGACCGAATCCGTTTATGACACCGACAACATTCTGGAACACAGTTGAAATCAACCGCAACCATTACGGAAACGCCTATGTGTATATGCGAAAGAAATTTGACCGCAAGAAATACGGCGGTGAAATCAAAATCGTTGATTTGTGGGTCATGCAGTCAAATTGTGTGCAGATAGTCGTCGATGATGCGGGAATATTCGCAGGAGTTGGGCGTTTGTGGTATGTCTACACAGACCCGACATCCGGTCGTCAATATGTATTCAGTACAGACGAGGTGATGCATTTCAAGACATCATTCAGTTTTGACGGCATCACAGGACTACCAGTGCAGCAGATATTGAGAGATACGGTTGCAGGTGCATCTGAATCACAGGCGTTCATGAATAACTTGTATGAGAGCGGTCTGACAGCAAAAGCGACACTCGAATACACAGGAGAGTTGAACGAAAAGGCAAAAGAGGCACTTGTCAAATCGTTTGAGGAGTTCGGCAGCGGGGCAAAGAATACGGGAAAAATCCTGCCTGTTCCGTTGGGAATGAAACTCACACCTCTCGACATCAAACTGACCGATTCACAGTTCTTTGAATTGAAAAAATATAATGCATTGCAAATCGCAGGTGCGTTCGGAGTGAAACCGAATCAAATCAACGATTATTCAAAGTCGTCGTACAGTAACAGCGAAATGCAGCAGTTATCGTTCTACGTCGACACAGAACTGTTCATCATCAAGCAGTATGAGGAAGAAATCAATTATAAGATGCTGCCGGATGAAGAATCAGACGACGGATATTATTACAAATTCAACGAAAAGGTACTGTTCCGCACCGATTCAAAAACACAGATGGAGTATTTGAGAAACGGTGTCGGTGGAATGATTATCAAACCGAATGAGGCAAGACGTAAACTCGACATGGAAGATGCGGAGGGAGGCGATGTCCTACTTGCAAACGGTAGCATCGTACCGTTGACGATGGCGGGTGCAGCATATTTGAAAGGTGAATCCGAGCGGGAGAACACCGATGAACCGGAGCAACCGGAGGAAGAAACAGAGCCGGACACAGAGCAGCCGGACACAGCAACAGAACCGGACGAAACCGACACGGCAGAGGACGAGACTGACGAGGAGGGAGGTGAATAAGCATGGGAAAGAAAAGACGTTTTGATTTCACAAAGAAAAATAAACGCAGCGGAAAAGTTGAGAATGTCGGCTATTTGGATTTAGAGCAGGACGAGGAACAGAGCAGATGTTCCTTGTATTTCTACGGCGACATTGTATCGGCGACATGGGAATCCATGTGGTACGAGGAGGACAGATGTCCGCAGGACATCGCAGATTTCCTCAACCAGTTAGATGGATATGAGGACATTGACATCTATTTCAATTCCGGCGGTGGAGATGTATTCGCAGGACTGGCAATTTACAACCAGTTAAAACGATACGACGGACACAAAGTCGGATATGTCGACGGAATGGCAGCATCTATCGCATCAGTCATCATGTTCGCATGTGACGAGCTGCATTTTGCAACAGGTGCTCAAGCGATGATTCACAAACCGTTATGCATGGCATACGGAAACGCAGACGATTTCAAGGCAGTTATAAAGCAGTTGAATCTCTGCGAGGATTCGATTCTTGATGTCTACATGGAACATGTGCAGGAGGGTGTCACAAGAGACAAGATTCAGACCCTTATGAGCAATGAGACATGGTTCGACAGTAAGAAGATGCAGCAGTATTTCGATGTTGAAATCGAGGAAAAGGCAGCAGTTGCAGCGTGTGCATCTGACTTTTTCGAGAAATACAACAATATTCCGGAGGCACTCAAAGGAATCGACACAAAGGACATTGTCGATGCAGTAATTGCAGAACTGGAAAACCGGAACAATGCAGCAGCAGAGGCAGAGAAACAAAGAATCGAGGCAGAAAAACAGCAGATTCTTGATGATTTATACCTTTACGGTATGTAAGAAATGGAGGACAGAAAGTCATGAATAAGGAATTACAGAAGTTATTAAAGCAGATTAACGACAAGAAGAATGAAGTCAAGAGCCTTGTGAACGATGGAAAACTCGACAAGGCAAAGGCAGCAAAGGAGGAACTCAAGGAGTTACAGAACAGATTCGACCTCCTCTATGATTTAGACGAGGACGAGCAGGAGAACATCGAGGACAAGGTCAGCAGTGGAACTGTAAAGCAGGTCGGCGGTGCTACAAAGCCGGACAAAAAGAACATCGTGAAATCATTCGTAAACATCGTCAAAGCCGGATTCCTGCACAAAGAGGCAGACGAGGCAGACATCGCAGTGTATAACGCCACAATCACATCCGACACATCCGACAAAGGAGAGGGCGAGGTTGGAATCGGTGTCACAATTCCGGAGGACATCAGAACAGACATCATCGAACTGCGTCGTTCATCCGACAACCTTGAGCAGTATGTCAATGTCGAGGGTGTAACAACCAAGACAGGAACACGAAATATCGAGGTTGATGCGGATTCAACACCGTTCGACAACGTGGACGAGGCTGCGGATTTTCCGGAGATGGACGAGCCTACTTTTGTGCAGATTGAGTACAAAATCAAGAAAAAGGGTGGAATCCTCAAGATGACCGCCGAACTGCTTGAGGACACAGCGTCCAACATCATGGCGTACATCAACAAATGGATTGCTAAAAAGACAAAGGCAACCCGTAACGCAATGATTCTCAAGACCCTCGATGCGATGACAAAGGGAAAAGAGGTGACAATCGAGAACCTCGACAGCCTCAAGGATGTGTTCAATGAGGATTTAGACCCTGCAATCGCAGCGGGAGCAGTTGTCATCACTAATCAGAGCGGTTTCAACTATCTCGACAAGTTAAAGGATAAGGACGGCAACTATATTTTACAGAAAGACCCGACACAGCAGACAAAGGGCAAGTTGCTTTTTGGCGAATATCCTATCATCAAGTTATCAAAGAAAACTCTTGCATCCGAGAAGATTATGAACAGCGACGGTCACACAATCGACGGGTACAAACATCCGGTATATTGTGGCGACTTAAAAGAGGCAATCACACTCTTTGACAGAAATGTCCTCACAATCGACCTCAACGACAAGGGTACAGGATTATGGGATAAGGACTTGACAGGTCTCAAGGTTCGTGACCGTTTCGATGTGCAGCCTGTTGACAAGGCAGCAGTCATCAAGGGTCAGATTACAGAAGTTATCAACGGGTAATATGGCAGCAGGGCGGTGAATCCGTCCTGCTAATTGAAAGCAGGTGAGAACATGACGGATGAAGAAAAAGAGAAGTACAGAGGCGGTCTGATTGCTACATGCAAGATATATTGTCACATCGACTATGATGACGACATTGAAATCCTTGAATTGATGCTTGACACGACACTGGATGAAATGACGGAACTGATTCCGAATTTCGACCGGAACAACCTCACAAGCCGTCAAAAACTGCTTGCATTTATGTCCGTGAAAGAACTGTACGACAACCGTGACAAGTACCGGAGCGACACAAAAACGCTATCCGCTGCCGTTTCCTCCATGTTACTGAAAGAAATATACGGAGGTGCAGCAGAATGACGGGGAGAATCAAGATAATTCGTAAGACAACAAGCGTTGTTGATGGCAGACGGCAGCAAGAGAAACAGGAATTTTTCTCATGTTGGTGCGATGTCAAGAGTTTGGGAACAAACGAGAAATACAATGCCTTGCAGATAGGTCTTGAGAACACGATTGTGTTTGAAACGAGAGCCTGCGACAAGATGGAGGAAATCAGATTGAATCTGAAAGAGTTCTATGCAGTGTATAAAGGCATTGAGTTCAAGATATATGATGCGTGTCCGATGTTCACAGACGACAGGAAATATCAGTTGAAATGCAGAGCGGGAGCATAGTGTCATAATCTGACACCGGAGGTGATGCAGTGAAAATTGAGATGGAATTTCAAGGTTTGAAAGAACTTATGAAAGCATTTGAGGACGCAGCAAGCGACGAGGACATAAAAGAGGTCAATCAAAAGATTGTCAAGCAAAGCGAACCAGTCGTGAAAAACATCATGTCCGGTAAGATTCCGAAATCGGCAGACATCAAATTATCCGGTAGAGGCTTCGGTTCAAAGTCATCCGTGACATCACATGCAGCGGACAGCATACCGATGGGAGCAGTCAAAATGAAAGACACAGGAGCAACAGCAGATGTCGGATGGGAAAAGTCGGACAATAGCGAACACTTTTATGTGAAATTCATAAACTGGGGAACTATCTATCAACCGCCTCAAGAATTTATTTACGCAACAGGGCGTGAGGCAGATGCGGAACTGCAAAAAATCGCAGAACAGGAATATCAATCCTATTTAGACAACACATTGAAATGAGGTGAGAGCATGAGCAGCAGTCCGGACATCATCAAAGATGCATCCGACGCATTGAAACCTATATCAGACAGAGGAATCACTGTGATGCAAGGATGGTATGACAAAGACATCCATGACAGACATGTGACATTGTGGGATTTGGGAGAAAATGACGAGAATTTTTCGGACGACGATGCAGAGGGAGTGACGCTGTCAGTGCAGGTCACTATATTTTCAGAAAGTGACGAGGTTGAACTGGCAAGAGAAATCAAGTCAATCATGAAAGAAAATGATTTTTCGTTTGAGGGCAGGAACGGAGACGATTCCAAGCCGGAGGACGGAATCTATATGAAAGCACAAAGGTTTTCAAAGTTTTATGAAATGGAGGAATAGACATGAGCGAAACAGTAACACAGGTTAGCGAGACAGAACAGAAGATTGTCAGAAGTAGAACATGCGGTTGTAGAGATTTTTACATCGCAAAACTCACACAGAATGATGCAACGGGGTATGTAGCAGGTAAACCCGTAAAACTGGCAAGAGCAATCAAGGCGAAAGTTGATGAAAAATGGAGTTCGGAGAAAATCTACTCTGACGACGGAACAGAGGAGGTCATCAATTCATACGAGGGAACTGAAATCGAACTTGAGGTCAACGCCCTTGCACCACAGGACAGACAGATTCTTTTCGGTCAGTTGTATGAGAATGGTTTCCTCGTAAAGACGGCAGACGACAAAGCACCGGAGGTCGCTGTCGGATGGAGAGAAAGAAAACTCAACGGAAAGTATGATTTCAAGTGGTTGTATGCCGGAAAGTTTGCAGAGGGAATCAGCGAGGAGGCAAGCACAAAAGAGGGAAAACTGTCTCCGACAACAAAGAGCGTCAAGGGCTCATTCTATGAGAGAAGTCTTGACAATGCATATGAGATTTCTGTTGATGAATCAAACCTTGTAACAGAAGATACAAAGGCAGCAGAGGCAATCAAGGCATGGTTCAGCAAAGTGCAGGAGAAAAACGGCGGTTTAGGCTAATAAGAGGACATATAACAGGAGGATAAATCATGAAAAGAAAAATTATAGTCAACAACAAAGAGTTTACAATGCCGAAAATGTCAATCGACACATACACGGAATATCTCGAACTTGCAGAGGTTATCGACGCAAAACAGAGGTATTCAAAGCAGGACATTGAGGCGATGGGTCTTTTTATCTGCAAAGCATACGGAGACCAGTTCACCGTTGAGGAATTAAAGAATCCGGAGACTGGACTTGATGCAGCAGGTTTGATTCTTGAGTTCCAGTTCATCGACATGGGAATTGCAGACGAACTCACCAAGAGAATGGAGAACATCGAGAAAAATTTTCAGAGTGGCAAGTGATACCGGAAATCGAGGTCACTTGCAGAGGTGAGAGACTTTTCATCAATTCCGTAACGGTAGAACAATATAAAAAATACATCAGTCTCATGGAAAAGAATGACACGGAGAGATTCTCCGGAGTGATGTTTTTCAACAAAAAGATAATGCAGGAGATGTTCGGGAATGAATTGTCGCTTGCAGCAGTCGGGGAGATTGATGCAGTTGAATTTCTGACGGCAATCAAGACGGTTCATTTCATCATGCAGAACATTGTTGCAGAGAAGATGTTGAACATTGTCGAGGTTGAACAGGTGGAAAAAGAGGCATCCGCATTCGATGACTATGACCGTGAAAATGGATATGAGGACGAGGATGAACAACCGGAGGAAAATCAATGGAAAGTCTGCGGGGAAATTGTTGACCGTGTTGTTAAAATTGCGATTCGGCTATTGAAAAACTCATACAGTCAATGCATGAAAGAGAACATTGTCACGTTGTTGGACTACCTAAAATTTGAATTAGATACAATCAACGAAAATCAGTAAGAGAGGAGGCGACCGAATGGCTTATACAAGCGTCAAAATATCGGCAGATTCGAGCAGTTATCAATCGCAAATGAAATCAGCAGCATCGCAGATGAAAGTCTTGTCTGCGGAATATACGACGGCAGCGACGAAAGCAAAGTTGTTCGGGTCGGAAACAGACAGCCTCAAGGCAAAAGCCGAATCGCTCACTCAAAAAATCACGGTGCAGAAAAACATCGTGAAATTGAACAGTGAGCAGCAGGAGAAGTTGACAAAGAAACTGTCAGACCAAAAGACAAAGCAAGAGGAACTCAAAACAAAGATTGATGCTGCAAAAGAGGCTTATGAGAAATCGACAGCAGAGACCGGAAAGAACTCCGAACAGTCAAAGGCACTCAAAGAGGAACTTGACAAGTTAGAGAAAGAGTTTACTGCAAATGAGACAGCAATCGGAAAGACAGAGACCGCACTTGCAAATCAGACAGTAAAGACGGAAAAGTCAAAAACTGCTCTCATGAACATGGAGGCAGAACTAAAAAACGTTAATGACCAGTTGAAAGATAATAAACTTGAAAAATTTGCGACCGCTTGCGATACGGCGGGAACAAAGATGGAAAGTTTCGGAAAGAAAATGTCGGTTGTCTCTGCCGGAATTGCGGGCATTGGTGCAGCATCTATTGCAGCGTTCAAAGAACTCGACGAGGGATATGACACCATAGTGACAAAGACCGGAGCAACCGGAGAGGCACTTGAGGGATTGACAAAGTCTGCGGATAATGTTTTCGGCACAATGCCGGAGGATATGTCGACGGTAGGCGAGGCAATCGGAGAAGTCAACACAAGATTCCATACAACAGGAACGGAACTTGAAAAGACCTCAAAACAGTTCATACAGTTTGCAACAATCAATGGAACAAACGTCACACAGTCAGTTGACCAAGTCGACAAAATCATGAAAGCGTGGAACGTGGATGCATCACAGACGGGAAACTTGTTAGGATTGCTCACGGCAAAGGCACAGGAAACCGGAATCTCCGTTGACACGCTTGAATCAAATGTACTTGATAACAACGCAGCGTTCAAAGAAATGGGTCTGTCATTGCCTCAAGCAATCAATTTGATGGCTCAATTCGATGCAAATGGTGTTGATTCAACTCAAGCAATGGCGGGTCTTAAAAAGGCATTACAGAACGCCACAGCAGAGGGAAAATCAATGGACGAGGCGTTGTCAGAGACTATCGGCAGCATCAAGAACGCAAAGACAGAGACCGAGGCGATGCAGATTGCAACGGAATTGTTCGGGAAAAAAGGTGCTGCGGAAATGACAAAGGCAATTCGTGAGAACAGAATTGACCTCACCAGTCTTTCATCATCAATGGAGGAATACGGTTCAACAGTCGAGGACACCTACAACGGAACACTCGACCCGATTGACAATGCAAAGGTTGCAATGAACAACGCAAAACTGGCGTTGTCGACACTGGCATCCACAGCACAGACATCCGCAGCACCTATGATTGAAAAATTGACCGGAAAGATTCAAGAGTTGACACAATGGTTCACGTCGCTCTCTCCGGCACAGCAAGAAACAATTCTCAAAGTCGGTCTTGTGGTCGCTGCTATCGGTCCGTTGTCAATCGGATTCGGGAAAGTGGCAAAGGGAATCTCCGACACGGTAACGACCGGACAGAAATTTGTTTCCGGTGCTGCGAAAATCATTGCAAAGATTACGGCTAAAACAGCAGCCACGGCAGCAGGAACGGCAGCAGATACGGCAGGAACAGCAGCCACGGCAGCACACACGGCAGCTACAACAGCAGCCACAGCGACGACCGGAGGAATGACGGTAGCACAGACGGCATTGAATGCGGTCATGAATCTATGTCCTATCATTCTGATTGTGACATTGATTGCCGGACTGATTGCAGCAGGTGTCGCCCTATATAAAAACTGGGATAAGGTCAAAGAGAAATTATCCGAATTGTGGGGCAATATCAAAGAGAAATTCGACAAAATCAAAGAGACCATCACGGGAGCATTCACGAAAGCGAAAGAGGCGGTCACGAATAAGGTCAAGGAAATCGGTGACAACATAAAAAACAGCACAATAGGACAAGCTGCATCGAAAGTATTCAACGGCGTAAAGGACACGGTTCACAATGTCATGTCGGCAGCGACCGAAACAGCAAAGGAAAAACTGGGGAACATGAAAACCGCCTATGAAGAAAACGGAGGCGGTATCAAGGGCGTTGTTGCTGCCGGATGGGAGGGAATCAAAGGATATTATTCAGCAGGATTCACATTCGTTGATAATTTATCCGGAGGAAAACTCTCTGAAATCAAATCGAAATTCTCTGAAAAGACATCGGAAATCAAGACAAAGGTTTCCGAGGGTTGGGAGAATATGAAAACAACCGTCACAACAAAAATGACGGAATGGAAAACCAATGCATCGAACAAACTGAACGAAATCAAGTCAAATTTCTCGACAAAGGTTTCAGACATCAAGTCAAATGTTTCGGCGGGTTGGGAAAATATGAAAACCACGGTCACGAACAAAATGACCGAGTGGAAAAACAATGCATCGAATAAATTGACGGAAATCAAATCCGGATTCTCGTCAAAAGTTTCGGAAATCAAGACAAAATGGTCAACAGATTTCACAAACATAAAGGACAAGGCAACCTCACTCATGGAGACAGCAAAGTCCAATGTGTCAACGAAACTAAACAACATGAAATCCGCATACAGTGAAAAGGGCGGGGGAATCAAGGGAATCGTGTCTGCTACATTCACGGGCGTAAAGGACACAATGAACTCTCTCATGAGCACGGCGAACACTCTGACGGGCGGGAAACTTGACAGCATCAAATCGGCATTCTCAAGCAAATTAGCGAGTGCGAAATCGACCGCATCATCTGCGATGGAGAATATCAAGTCGTCATTTTCCTCAAAAATGGAATCCGCACACGGAGTGGTGACAGGTGCATTGTCGAGAATCAAATCGGCATTCAATTTCAAGTGGTCATTGCCACACTTAAACCTGCCCCATATTAGCGTGAGCGGAGGAAAAGCACCGTTCGGAATTGGAGGAAAAGGTTCACTCCCGTCATTCTCGATTCAGTGGTATAAATCCGGCGGTATTATGACAAATCCGACCGTGTTCGGAATCAACGGAAACAGCCTCATGGTAGGAGGAGAGGCAGGAGACGAGGCGATATTGCCTCTTGCGGAATTTTACAACAAATTGAACAGCATCCTTGACAAGAAACTTGATGCAGTTCAGAAATCACAAGTTGTGTATGTGACAAATCACACATACATTGACGGCGACGAAATCGCAAGCAGAACCGTGTCAAAGGTAGATGCGGAAATGGTAACAAATAAACGAAAAGGGAGGTAAAACAGGGCGATGAAAATAAACGGAATAGACATCAAAAAATACGATGCAAAGCAGTTGACAGCCGATGTGCAGCCTCCCTCTTTTTCTAATTCATATGAATGGTTGACGGGTGCAGCACTGCCGACGGAATTTGAGACAGAGGTTCAGATGGGTCATTTGAAACTGTCAATATATTTCAAAGGCAAGGACAGGAACAACATCATCCGTGCTGCATCGGAGTTCATGAGCAATTTCACAAAGGCTTGCAAGATGGAACTCGACGGCTACAAAGGAACATACATCGGATTCATCACAACGAATGACTATGAAAAAAAGAATGTAAAACAGAGGTACATTGTAAACCTCGAATTTGACGGTTTTTTTGTCGATGACGACCTCTCAATCACATTTGACGGGAAAACCTCTGCATCGTTCTATAAAGTGGGTACAAGAGACGCTCCGTGCGTTGTGGAGGTATATGCAAAGAGTGCCTTGACGAATTACACAATCGCCGGACTGGGAGAGGACGACATCATCATTGAGAGTTTGGCAGCAGGAAAGACGGTTGTGATAGATACAAAGAACGGACTTGTGACAATCGACGGGGCAAATGCATTCGACAAGGTGAACATGTGGACGTTTCCGGTATTAAAGACCGGAGAAACAGCACTCACATTCTCCAACACAAAGGCGAGAGTGACTATCAGATACACGCCTATGTGGATTTAGGAGGTGAGAACATTGCAGATTTTTAATGACAAAAAGAAAAGAATCGGAACATTGTCCGGATTCAAGGACAGGGAAATCACCACGACACTGGATTCCGGAGACAAAGAGTTGTCGTTCAGTTATCCGGCAGCGGGAGCGTTGGTCGACTTGCTAAAAGAAGAATACTATATACGCACCAAAACGGACGAATTTGTTATCAAAGCAGTCGAAAAGGGTGAACAGTTCAACAAATACACAGCCGTCCTCAATGTAGAGGAATTGGAGGGAACGCCGTTCCCGTATGGCTTTGAATCGAATGAACAAACAATCAAAGCGTGTCTTGAGTTTGCGTTCGAGGGTACGGGATGGCATGTCGGAACATGCACGGTAAAAAAGAAAAGAACTATTGACGAGCAGGAGAGCGTCACGGCATGGGATGTCCTGCAAAAGTGCCTCACAACATACCGCTGCGAGTGCATCATCCATTCACTGACAAAGACAATCGACATATATGACCGGATAGGCAGCGACAAAGGATGCTATTTCATGGAGGGGTTGAACCTCCGGAAAATATCATTGAAATCGGACACATACGATTTTTACACAAGAATCTATCCGATAGGCAAGGACGGCATCACACCGGAGTGGCTGACCGGAAAAGATTACATCGACAATTTTCAGTATAGTTCCAAAATCAAGGCGTATGTTTGGAAAGACGAAAGATATACCAATACCACAAGTCTGATTGAGGATGCGACAGCAAAGATTGAGGAAATGTCAAGACCATACAAGGCATACACCGCAGAGGTGGTTGACCTTGCGAAAGCATCAGAGGAATACAAAGACATTCTCTCATACGGAATCGGAGATACAGTCACGCTTGTGTCAAAGAAAACGAGGACGAGGGAAAAGCAGAGGATTGTCAAAATCACAGAATATCCGGAATCACCGGAAAAGAACACGGTTGAGATTTCCAATGCGAGAAAGACATTCGCAGAGATTCAGAAAGAGGAGACGGCAGCAGCCACAGAGGAGGCGGTCTCCATCTCCAACAGGACGACGAAAAAAGTCCTTGAGAATTATTCGACCACAGAGGACATTGAAACCAAAATCACAGCCTCAAAAGAGGCGGTTGAGTTGGGCGTTATGCACACGCTTGAAAGCTATTACGACAAGACGGAAACGGATGCATTGATTGATGTTTCAAAAGGTGAAATTGAACTCAATGTGTCACAGACGTATCAAACAAAGGCAGCAATGGGAGATTATTCCACAACAAAGGAAACACAATCACTCATTGATATTGCTGTCGATGCAATCGAATTGAGCGTATCTGAAACGCTTGAGAGTTATGCAACAACAAAAGAAATGAATGCTGCAATAAAACTCAAGACAGATGCTATCACCTCCGAGGTCAACAAAAAGGTGAATGAGGATGATTTCGGAACACTAATCACACAGAACGCATACAATGTCCGAATTGCATTCAACAAAGGCAGTTCGTACATGCAGTTTGATTCGACAGGAATCACGATGTACACAGGAACTATCACAGACAACACAAAAAGAACACGATTCGATTACAACGGTGAACATTTCTATCGTGACGGAAAATATGTCGGAAAAATCGGAACAAACACCATGATAGGGAATGACAGTCAGAGAGGACTTGTGTTTGATATAGAATATGACACAGCATATATGTCATGGGCGAACAAGGAAAGTGCAAACGGCAGTTCATACATGATGAAATGGGCGTACTGCACACAACAGTGCAACAATTATGAGGCAAATATGCTACATGCAGGGGCAGACATTAACATGCACTATTATAAATTGAGAAAAGTGAGTTTTGAAGATGGGGCAATCAATGGAACATTGACATTCAAGCAACCTTTAGCAGTGAACAGCGATGGAACATTGTCAAAATGGTCAACAGCAACATTGACATTCAAGAATGGGATTTTGATTTCGGGTGCGTGGAGTAACGGATAAAACAGGAGGAAAAACAATGCAGATGAATGACGAAAATATTCAAACAGAGGAAATCAAACAGGCAGCAGAGCCGGAGTTCAAGTTTCCGGATGATGCGGAAAGCACATCAAGACCAAACGAAACAGCAGAGGTTGTGACGAGGGAATCAGCAGAGGAGACAAACACAGAACTCTTGCAGAGTATTGACAAGAAACTTGACATGCTGCTTGCAGCACAAACAGCGACACAGGCAGCAAAGGAGGAATAATCATGAATACACCGATTGCAGTAAGAATTGAATGTGCAAAGGGAGAAATCCTCAACGCCATGGAGACGATACAGAAAAGACATGCGTTGCCTCCCTGCATCATGGACGGAGTTTTGTCCTCCGTACTGGCAGAGGTAAGGAGTGAGGCAAAGATTGAACTCATAAACTCAACAAATACAATGATGGCAGAAAAAAACGAGGAACTTGAAAAGGCAAAGAAAGCAGCAAAGAGAGTTCTGAAAACAGAACCGGACGAGGAGCATCCGGAGCAGGATGAACCGGAGAATCCGGAGGAATAAGAAGTAAACACCGAGAGGAGGTGAGAGCATGGCAGCATTGACGAAACTGACAACGAACATCAATCTTGAAATGTCCGGAGACACTAAAAGATATTTAGTATCTGCAAAGCAGGGAGACAAGGCAACACGATTCATTGTCGCAAGACTGCTCAACAACGGTGAACCGTACACAATCCCGACGGGTGCGAGAGCGGTCATCAACATCACAAAGCCGGACGGAAAGCATGTGTATAACACATGTTCATATTCCGGTTCGGATGTGACAGTCGAATTGACGAATCAAGCACTTGCAACCTCCGGAACGGCGTATTGCGACATTGAAATCCGGACAAGCGATGATTCACAGGTTATCACATCCGCATCATTCACAATGGAGATTGAACCGTCACAGAGGAATGAAAATGCTATCTTGTCAGCGAATGAGTTCACAGACCTTGAGAACCGGATTGCAGGACACATCAAGAATATTGATGACACGGATGCAGCAGTCAAGAAAGCGGAATCCGCAAGAGTGGTCGCAGAGAATGCGAGAGTGAAAGCAGAACAGGCAAGGGTGACGGCAGAAAATAAGCGACAGGAAAATGAGAACACCCGCATCCAACAGGAGCAGCAGAGGCAGCAGGACACCTCACAGGCGGTCAAGAATACGAATGAGGCAACAGATGCATCCAAAAAGGCGACAACAGCCTGCAAAGAGGTCACAGAGCGTGCAGAGGATGCATTACAGAATCAAGAGCAACTTGAGGCGACATTGAACACGGCGACGCAGATTCGACAGGAAGTCTCACAGATGCAGACGGCAGTCACAGAGGCAAAGAAACAGGTCGAGCAGGATAAAAAGGATATTGACGACACGATTCAAAATTCCCTGCTTGCATCCGCAGAGAAAATCCTTGAGAGTGTGCAGGACTATTTCAACCGTGCCGAGGCTTTATATTCGAGCATGTATCTTGATTGTGACGGCGAAACACCGTATCTGCGAACAGTGACACCGATTTTCATTGACGGAGCAACGCCACAGGTCAGAAATGCGAATGAGGGCGTTGATTTTGACGGAGGAACGCCGACCTCCCGACAATTAGCAGTATAATTCCATGATACTGGAAACAGACGGCGAAACGAACACAAAGGAGTGATTGTGTGATATATTCCATAATCACGGAGCAAAGGAGGTTGAACAATGGCAGCAATCAGACCATGCACCGGAACAACGGCAGACTGGAAAGCGGTTGAGGACACTCTGATTCTCAAGGAAAGAGAAATCGGAGTTGAGATTGACACATCCGGTCATTATCAAATCAGACAGGGAGATGGTAAAAAGAAATTCTTTGACCTGCCGATTATCGTCAACAATGCCCGTTATGAGGAAATACTGACATTGACACAGGGATATATGAACACCGTGAACAATTTCAGCAAGAACATGACAGAGGCGACGAACAGTGCAAACGGTGCAGCAGCAACGGCAAACAATGCAGCGTCGACAGCAAGTGCAGCAGCAAAAGCGTGTCAAGGCATTGTGAACGGTCTCAACACTATGGTTGACACCGTCACAAAGAAATCATGTGTCCTCACGGTTGAGGATGGAATTTTGACGATAAGGGAGGCGTAAAAAATGGCAAGCGGAGACTTAATTGTAAAAGTAGCAGACAAAGACACACTCGACCGCACATATGCAAATACAAACGCTATACTGGCAGCAGTCGGGGAAGATGTAAGAATAAAGGGTGTAAAGCGTTACGGAATGAAAATCAACAAAAATGACAGCAATCCGGCGACACGATGCACATATCTTTTCGATGCGGTGGGAATGACACCCGCTGCAATGAATTATTATGCCGGACGGTTCGATTTTGGAGACTGGGGAAACGTCTTTTTTGTAAAGAACAATTATCCGGCAATGGTCAAATATGACGGTACAGAAGATTATAAACTCGACCCGAACGACCACACAAAGAAAGCAGATGGAAAAACGGCATCCGATGTCTCAAACACGGCATACGGAGGAAATGCAATGAGCGTATTCGATGGCAGCGGTGACAAGGGCAAGATTTGGCTCTCGCAGTTTGAGGTCGGAAATTATGAGTACATGATTATTTCAAACGTCCAGTACGATGAATCATACAACGATGACGCATATGTCAGAGAGGACGGCTCACATGCAGACAAACTCTATTTCCCGATGTTCGGCGGTTCATATGATGGAACACGCATCCGCTCACTTGCAGGACAGGCACTCATGTATAACACAAACGCATCGACAGAGATTGCAAGAGCAAAGGCAAACGGTGCGGGATGGAATATCGGCTCATGGAGCAAACGAAACCTGTTGAATTGCATCCTCAAGATTATGTCAAAGACAGACAATTCACAGACTGCATTCGGACAGGGTCAGACATCCGGATATATGAACGATGCATCACAGAATTACGGGCATCTTGCAACCGGAACACTCAAGGACAAAGGACAGTTTTTCGGATATAACGACACAACACATGAGGTCAAAGTGTTCTACATTGAAAAATGGTGGGGCAACCGTTGGGATAGAATCAACGGTCTGTTGATGGTAGGCGGTGAAATCCTTGCAAAGATGACACCTCCGTACAATCTGACAGGAAAGGACTTTGAAAAGGTCGGAATCACATTTGCATCATCCGGCAGCGGTTATCAGAAAGGAACAAAATCAAGCAGATTCGGACGCATTGTCAATTCAATAGGTGGCAGCAGTAGCACATACACATGTGACTATTTTTGGTGGAACGCCGGAATAACTGCGGTCGCCCTTGTCGGCGGTTCCTGTAACGCTGGCGAGTACTGCGGGGCGGATTGCTTGACTTTGAACAATTCTGCGGGCGTTGCGGACTGGAACATCGGTGCGTCCGTTTTCTTAGAACAGCCTATCGCTGCGTAAGCAGCAAGGGGGAGGAACGGAGGGGGAACGCCTCCGCTATTCCCGCCGTTAGGCGGTGTGGTCGTTTTTAGAAAAATGAATATAGGGATATAGGGTGCGGTGTCGGGCGGTGTTCCTGCTCCCTGCGGTCGCCCTTGTCGGCGGTAACTGTAACAATGGCGAGAACTGCGGTGCGGATTACTTGAATTTGAACAATTCTGCGGGCAATGCGAACTGGAACATCGGTGCGTCCAATTTCTTCTCATATCGGAGCGTTTAATCAAATGCAGCCTATATCCCACGCCACAAGGCGAAAATCATTCCGGATATAGGGTCGGTTGAGTAAGCATAAGCACAAAAACCGATAGGAGATAAGAAAATACTATATGAGAAGTTACAACAACCTATATGAACCAATGTTGCAAGACGACTACATAAAACAGTGTTTTATAAATGCATCCAAAAAGAAAAAGAACAGGAATGATGTGCGGGAGGTATTAGAGAACCTCGATGAACACACAGAACTCTTGAAAAAGATGTTGACAGAGGAGTTGTTCATTCCGGACTATCACAAACCGAGCATCATCAACGAGAGCAGCAGCAAGAAAACACGCCGTATATTAAAACCACATTACAAATATGAGCAGGTCATTCACCATTGTGCAATAGGTCAGTTCAAACCGATTGTGATGAATGGATTGTATGAATTTTCATGCGGGAGCATTCCGGACAGGGGTGTTCATTACGGAAAAAAGTACATGAGAAAATGGCTTGATTCCTACGACGGAAAGAAATTCTTTGTTCTCAAGATGGATGTTCACCATTTCTTTGAATCCATAAACCGGAGAATCCTCAAAAGGAAACTCAAAGAGGTAATTCGAGATAAACGGTTTTATAGATTACCCTGCATACTGATTGAACATGACAAAATAGCACTCGTTGCAAAAATTTTGACGGATGCAGGCGTTGAGATAGATGCAGAGCAGACGAAAACGCTTGTCGGATGCATAGCATTTGACGACATCTCCGGAGCGTTGGAGATATTGCAGGAAATCGGCATCGCAGGAGCGATGTTCGATGAACTGAAAGAAATTATTGAGGAGATGCGATCATGGTATAACGCATCGGTGATGTTGTCGTATATGGGATTGTTCAAACACACGGACACATACAACTATTACATTGAATACATCAAACCGAAAATCAATGTCAAGAAACTCAAGAGGATAGTTTCAAAGCATAGCAGAAAGGAGAATGAGCAACATGACAGACTGGAAAAAGGTGACAGGAACACAGCCGGAACGTCCGGAGGAAATCGACAGGACATCGTCTCCGTCAACGGTCTATCTGCGTAAGAACATCGAGCAGGTGGAGAAAGAGGTTGAGGGAGCAGACGGAAAGATGCAGACCGTGACCGAATGGCAGTACGACGAAAAGGAAATGACGGTTGAGGAATATGAGAACATGGCTCTCATGAAATCCGTCGTCGAGGAAAATACATCCGGAATCGTCGAATCGGTGACACAGTTTCAGAAAGATGCGGTCATTGACGAATACACACAGCAGTTGATTGAGGAGGGGTTGATTTAGTATGAAAATGCTTGTTGAAAGTCTCAAAAGAATGTACAAAAAAGGCACTCTCACAAAGGAACAGATTTCCGAGCGTGTCGCAAAGGGTAGTATTTCAGCAGACGAATATGAATACATCACAGGGGAGACATTCTCCGGCGGTGATACAGAATGAGTCCGCTTGAAATAATCTCACGATTGTGTGATGTGACGGAAACTCTATCCACAATCGTGAAAAAGCAGCAAACAATCATTGAACAGTCGAAAATCGAGGAGGCGGTCAGAGCGGAACTCCGGCAGGAGGTAGAGGAAACAGACAGGGAGATGGATGTTCTCGAATACCACATGCGGAAATACTGCGACACCGACGACATCGAGGCGACAGAGTTCGGAAAGGAGAACGCCGTTGACGATTGAAATTTCCCTGTTGCTCTCCGGAGCATCTGTTGCGTTTGCGATTTTTTTCGGTATCTGCTCAAAGCAGAGAAATGAGAAAAAGGACACACAGGAAGATGCGGAACAGAGAGCAACAACCGACACAATGGTGATGATGAAACTTGAGAACATCGCAGACGACCTCAAAGACATCAAACGGGAATCGAGAGAGAACCGTGAGGAGATGAAATCATTGAGAGACCGTGTTGTCATTGTGGAACAGTCACTCAAGAGTTATCACAAGAGACTGGACGGAGAACAGCATTCCGACCGATAACAGGAGGGCGGGAAACGGGCAAGAATCAACCTCACAGAAAAGAGGCAATACATGAGAATGACAGAACAGGAACGACGCATCAGAATCCGGCATCTGAAAAGAATGTACCGGATAAGGGAGCGAAAAGAGAGACATGACAAAAAGGTGTCCGGTCTGTTCATGAAACGTGTTGTATTCACTTTGATTCTTGCAGCATTTATCTTTACAGTCGTGATGATATTTGTGTTTTTGCGGATGGGTTCAGAACCGTCGACACTGATTGAGAATGTATTCCGTTTTCTATCAGTCGAGGGCGGTGCAATGGCACTCATTAAGTCCGTGAAAACGGTCAAGGGAACAAAGTCAAACGGAGAAATACAACACAATGACGAACCGGAACAGGATGACGAGGAGGTACAAGGATGAAATACATCGTCGAGAATTGGTTTGTGATTGTGGGTCTGATTGCGGTATTAGCAGCGGGAGGATATGCAATATATGTTTTCGTGAAAATGCCGTCAGACAAGCAGTTGAACAAAGTGAGAGAGTGGTTGCTTTATGCAGTCACAAAGGCAGAAAAGGAACTGGGAGGCGGTACAGGTCAAATCAAGCTGCGTTATGTATATGACATGTTTGTCACAAGGTTTGCGTGGCTTGCAAGAGTGATTTCTTTTGAGGCTTTTTCAATGATGGTCGACGAGGCACTTGAGAGAATGAAAAAGATGCTTGAGAGCAACAAAGCGATGCAGACGCTTGTGAGCGGTGAGGCAGGTGAGGTCAATGAGTAAAATCATAGACTTTTTCATGCAGAACGCAAGGACAATCGGGATTGTGTACGTTGTGGGTGCGGTCGTCGTATTTTTAGCGATGACAGCGTTTTACATTTGGGTCGACAGGGCAAGCAAAAAGGAACAGGAGCTTTACTATGACGAATATTATTATCCGGATGACGAATTTGCGGAAAGAATGTCGGTGGTAGTATGGTTCATTCTTTCATTGGGATGTGCGATTTTATGGGTCGGTATTCCGTTACTGATTTGCGGGTTGATTGTGTACACAGAACTTGAGGAACATTGTCCGGCACTCATGGGAGACATGACGGACAGGAACACAGAAGAATTTGACAAGGAGGAAAACAAATGATTTCAAATTGCGGACATGATGAAAATAACAGATACAGAGGAGGAAAAGCAGGAGACCAGACAGGCACAGAGTGGAGGGTTATAAATTGGTATAACAGACCGTGGAAATGTGTCCTCCGTCACCCGAACGCAAAAGTGAGAGCGATGATTGCGAGCATGGCAAAGGCAGCAGCAGTCAATAATAAAATCGGATATTGTCAGTCTCACAGGGGTACATTTTGGACGAATCTTGCAGATTCAAATTTCGACCCTGCACAGATTACAGTTGCATGTGAGGCAGACTGTTCATCCGGTGTCGCTGCAATCGTAAAGGGTGCAGGTTACAGACTGGGGATTGATGCACTGAAAAAGGTGAGTACGGCATGTTATACCGGAAACCTGCGAGCAGCACTCAAGGCAGCAGGATTCGAGGTACTGACAGAAAACAAATATCTGACATCGGATGCGTACTTGCTTGCGGGAGATATTCTGTTGAATGATGGTGCTCACACAGCAACAAACCTCACAGACGGTGCAAAGTCATCCGGAGCGGGAGCATCCAACACAACACCAGTCAAGAGCAACACAAAGGTTGATGTTGCACACGGATTCAACAAGAGCCTTGCAGGAACATACAAGGTGACTGCATCCGGATTGAATCTCCGTGCGGGAGCAGGAACAGGAAAATCAATCCTTGCAGTGATGAATCACGACGAGAAAGTCCAGTGCTATGGATATTATAACGATTGCAACGGCGTGAAATGGTTGTATGTGGTTTATAAGAATATCGTCGGTTATGCATCAAGTAAATATTTGAGCAAATAGGAGGGATAATCATGTTATACTATTTAGGCAAAGGAACAGAGTTCAAGAAAGAGGACTGCAAAGAGTACAAGAAACTTGATGCAGCATTAAGGGCAGCAGCAAAGGACGAGAGCCTCGTTGTTTGGGATGAAACCGGAAAGGTCATCGGTTCGCTCACGGATGATGTTCCGGAGGGAGCGTTGCAGACAAATCCGGACGGCAGTGTCAACACATACGATGCGGACGGAAACAAGACCGGAACAGTAGACGCAGAGACACTCAAGGAAATGACAACGGTCAATGACGATGTGAGTGAACTTGCAACCGGAGACAATGAGCAGGAAACACCGCAGAAGAACGCAGAGGACGACGAGAACGCCTCAAATGAGGATAAGGCGACAAATCCACAGACCGAACAGGAAAACGGCGAAAATGGGGCGAATACAGAGCCGGACAAGGCGACAGAGGAGCAGCAGGAGGACAAGGTCATCATTCCGCAGGGCAAAATGAGGGTGACAGTCATTTGTGACGGTTCACTCAATATCAGACGTTCGGCAGAATGGGGCAATGACAACATCTGCGGTCGTGCTATCAGAGGACAGTCATATTATGTGAAAGAGATTCATGTTGTCGACGGAAAGAAGATGGTCAGAACAATCGGCGACCTTTACCTCTCCGGAGAATCCGAGCATGTACAGTTCGAGCAGTTGTGATATAATAAAGCAACGGGAAAACGCTTGAGAGAATATGCGTAAAAGACGGGTAACTGACAAACGGTCAAAAAATGCCGTAAAATAGGCGTTTGGAGTTATCAAAGAGATAATCTTTCAAGAACGAAGATATCAAGAAAAGCCCATTTTTCAAGGGTTACAGAAGTTGTGGAACGCTGTCAGATGTGCTGGAATTTACATCGAATGCAACACATATGCAGCAGGTATGCAACAAAGATATTGATATGTATAGGACATTTTTCAGTAGAGATACTGGGGAATGTCCTTTTCTTTGTTTAAATCTTATTAATCGCATCTACAAGCTCCTTTATATCAAAGTGGGTATACACTTTCTCTGTGAGTGTCATTGCACCTGAGTGCCCCACAATCTTTTTGATAATCGTCTGGTTGATATCAGCTTCTGCTAACATAGATATACATGTATGTCTGCAACAGTGTGGTGTACGATTAATATTAAGTTGTTCCATAAAAGGCTTAAAATAGCTATCATAGTAGTTCCTGTATTCAAAATGTTTTCCGTCTTCTGTATGAAGCAGATATTCACATTCGGGGCAGGATTCATACCAAGCTTTGTAATATGGCAGAACTTTGTCTGCTATTGGAACTTTTCTGATACCATTTTCTGTTTTACTACAGATAACATCAAAATACTGTTCATTCAGATGAACATTCTCTTTCTTCAAATCAAGCATTTCAGAGATACGGACTCCTCTATATAGGAGCATCAATACTATCTGATAATATTTGTCTTCCTTTTGTTCCCAGATAATATCAATTTCATTTTTCTCAAACTTGTTTCTATCGTATTTGTTAGGGTTACGATCCTTGTATTGAACAATATCAACGAAGCTTGAATAATCTTTGTTGCAAATATCATTTTTCAAAGCATAATCAAATAGCTGGTTAAACAGGACTTTGATTTTCTTGAGAGTAGGAAAATTCTTACCGCAGGTATCAATAACAGTCTGTAAATCAACTAATTTAATATCCTTGAAAATTTTGTTGTAAAGGGGTTCACAGGATTTATAGGATGCTGTGTACCCTTTTACATTAGATTCAGATATAGTAGGAAACTTACGCTTTGACCATTCTTCATAGACATCTGAAAATGTCATCTTAGCAGCCTTGGTATCAAATGGATTATTATTGTAATCAGCAAGCATTTGCAAGCCATCAGCTCTGGTAGCTGCATATCCAATTGTAATCATATCCTGAACCTGTTTGTCTTTCGCCTCATCGTAGTGCCAGCCTACAGTTTTTCTCACTTGATAAGGTTTTCTTCTTTTGCCGGAAAGTTTTACAACGCTTCCGTATCCGTTGGGTAACTTCATAAGCACCATCCTTTCGCTATTTACTAGAAAGCTGATAGCAAACGGATAAAATGATTGTTATTCGTGGGTTACCTTTGTCACACTTGGGCGGATAGTCTTCCATATTTCGTAATTATCCTGTGTCTGGCTGCCATTATCAAGTAATTCTTTCATAGCCTGCCAGTCTTTAAGAAACTGAACAAGATTCTTATTGGAAAAGAATATACCAGGCTCTCCGTCTAAATCCTTGATAGAAATGTCAAATGTTTCATCAATAGCAAATAGTAATGGTAGTACATCACCATCAGCCTCGATATCAAATTCCATCAATGAATTAACATTGACACCAAGTGCATCTGCAATTTTTCTAAGCTGTTCAGGCTTAGGAAGATTCTTTCCAAGCTCATACTTACGGATTGCAACTTCATGTATTCCACAAGCTTCGCCTAGTTCTTTCTGGGTTAAACCACGAAAGGTTCGTATTAATTTAATCTTTTTACCAGTATTCATTGCCTCAACCTCCTGTGATTGTAAATGTAACACACTAATATTTAATAGTCAACATTAAATTTTAAACTATTGACAGAGCAAATAAAGGTCTGTATAATGCAAAACATAACAGAGCAAGAAATGCTCTATATAAAAAGAGGAGGTGGTAGAGATGCCAGAAGTTATCTATCAGGGTGATTTACCAGCTTTTACAGGGAGAAATGTACCAATAAAAGAGATTGCAAGTGCAATAGGGAAGGACGCACAGTATGTAAGGCTGGGAATACAACAAGGATTACTCAAATTTGGAACGGCAATAAAGGTAGGGAGTTCAAATGAGTTCAGCTATTAATGTCCGGATAAAAAAGTTTGGGAAGAAACAGGATATTTTAACAAAGAAGCAGTATAGCAAGGAGGCTGAATATGGTTGAAAAACAGAATGTTGAACTGAAACTTATTCATATGGAGGATGTGGTTTCAAAGGAGGTGGAATGGCTATGGTATCCATATATACCATACGGAAAGATAACAATTATTGAAGGAGATCCGGGAGAAGGAAAGACAACTTTGGTTCTCAAGTTAGCGGCAGCTCTTAGCAGGGGCTTGCCGCTCCCCTGTGACGATGATAAGGAATATGAACCTATTCATATCATATATCAGACAGCAGAAGATGGAATTGAAGATACAATTAAGCCCAGATTAGAAAAGGCAGGAGCAGATTGTTCCATGATTCGGGTTATTGATGAGACAGATAAGAAATTATCAATGACAGATGATAGGCTGGAGCAGGCAATAATTGAGACTAAGGCGAGGTTAATCATTCTTGATCCGATTCAGGCATATATCGGAGCTACAGTTGATATGCATAGAGCAAATGAAATAAGACCGGTGTTAAAGCATCTTGGAATAATAGCAGAAAAGCATAATTGTGCAATTATTCTTATTGGTCATATGAATAAGGCATCTGGAAGTAAATCAACATACAGAGGACTTGGTTCTATTGATATACAGGCAACTGCCAGAAGTGTTTTGCTGGTTGCGAGGCTTCGTGATAAACCTAATATAAGAATAATGGCACATGATAAATCTTCATTAGCTCCGGCAGGGGATGCGATAGGATTTGAAATGACTGAGGATAATGGAATGGTATGCATAGGACCATATGACATCACCATAGATGAGCTGTTATCCGGCAATGAAGGAAGAGGAAAAAAGAAGCTCGACATTGCGGAGAATTTTATCAAAGAATACTTTGGTTCAAACAAGGTAATTCCATCTAATGAAATAATGATGGAAGCTGCAAAGAGGAGCATTAAGAGAAATACTCTTTTATCGGCAAAGAAAAAGCTGGGTATAACATCAGATAAAGAAAAAGCAGAAGATGGAACAATTTACTGGACTTGGGTAATGCCGGAATAAAGAGTTTAACAATCTGGATGTTTGAAAAAGCAGATTCTAAATTCTAGGAAAGAGTTTAGAGTCTGCAACTATAAAAAGTACAGATTATTAAACTCTTGGTAATAGTAAAGATAATATATAAAACCCTCGGAGAGCCCACTGCAATTTTGGCTTGCCAAAACTGCTAGGGGGTTATAATCTGTGGCAAATCAAAGATGATAAGCAGCACTTTGTAGGGAAAGACAGATAAGGAGGAAGTGTATGGAAGGAATATCATTTACAGCTCATGTGAGTAATAAGAAAAGTGCAATAACATCTAAGTCGAAGCTTGCCGGGGTGGCAAAGCACAATTTAAGAAAATACAAATCAGAAGAATATAGTGCCAATAATATTTTTCTGATATACGGAACTGACAATCTTGTTCAGGATGTAAAAGCAGTTTATCATCAGGAATTTGATGAAGCATTAAAGGCCTACAATGAAAATCAAACCAGAGCAGATCGTAAGATTGAAGACTATTTTGAGCATGTAGCCAATAAGGAACAGGATATGGCGGTGGAGATTATCATTCAAGTAGGAGACAGAGACTATTGGCAGGAGCATTTGGAAAACAAAGTTTTTATGAGGCAAATCTATAGAACGATTTTGGCGGAGTTACAATATCAGCTTCCACAGTTTGTGGTAGCCAATGCGGTAGTCCATATGGATGAGGACAGTCCTCATATGCATGTAGTAGGTGTTCCGGTGGGAACAGATTACAAAAAGGGAATATTCAAGCAGGTGTCCAAACGAAAGGTATTTACCAAAGATGTGCTTTCGATAGTTCTTCAGGATAAATTAAGAGCTTTCGCAAATGAGAGAGCGAGAATTGTTCTTGGAGAACAGATAAGAGAAAAGTCAAAAGGTCGCAATCATGATTTATCGGTTATGGAGTATAAGGTGTTAAAAGAGGAAATTCGTTACGACGAATTGAAGGAACAGGCTGATGAAAAGCAACAGGAGAATGAGCAGTTGGAGCGTGAAAAGAAACAGCTTGTGCATGAGTATGATACTTTATACATGCGAGTAGCGGTTAAGCAGCTGGATTATGAGGAAGCTGATGAACGAGTAAAAGAGGCAAATGAGCGAGCTGACAGAATCGAGGCTTATATCAAAACGCAAAGTGATACTTTGGTGGATTTGGAGGAAAAGGCAACGAAACTGGAGAGAAAAGCAGAGATTGCAGAACAGGTATATGAAATGGCTTGTGGCTCCGGTGGTAATGAAGCCTTGAGAGAGAAGCTTATAGATGTTATGTATGAGAATGAGCAATTAAAAGCTGAAAACTCTAAACTTCGGGAAACACTGAATAAGGCATACGATTTCATGAAACAGTTTATGGTAGATGGAAGGAATCTGCTGGAAAGGTTTCTGGAGAGTATCGGGCAGGTGGTTGAGAAGGCTAGGAGTGGTTTTAGAAGGTAGGATTTGGAGCATCGGAGACGGTGCTCCTATTTCAATATAGTACTAAGAAAGGCTATGAAATACCACAAAAACACATTGAAAACACAGAACATATGTGCTATACTATTGATAGTGTTTTAAAGAATAGGAGAACTTATGCTATGGATAATTATATGGAAGATTGGATTGGAATTGAAGCGGCAGCTAGTTATTTGGATGTGACAAAAGACACTATTAGAAATTGGATTAAAAAAACTGATATTCCAGCACATAAAATAGGAAAATTATGGAAATTTAAAAGAGTTGAATTGGACGCTTGGGTAAAGAGCGGACGTAGTGCGATAGATTAGTGGGATTATGTGTTTGGGCACTGATTATTAAGAGCAAGGAGGAGGCTGTTATATGAACATTGAAAGGTTAAAGCAATTAATAATGCAGTATAAAGAAAGCATGAGTTATTATCATGACGCTAAAAATGCTTACAATGAGACAGAATGTCGCGATGAATATATTAGTCCGCTGTTGGAATGTTTTGGTTGGGATGTACATAATAAAAAAGGAAAATTGCCTCAATATAAAGAGGTTGTAGTAGAGAAGTTTTCTAATAGCTCGGAAAGACCGGATTATACATTGACATTAAATGGTGTGTCTAAGCTTTTTGTTGAAGCAAAGAAGCCAAGTGTTGATATAACTATTGAGTTTGAGCCTGCAATGCAGACTAGAAAATATGGTTGGAATGCTAATCATGCATTAGCAATATTGACAAACTTTGAAAATCTCCTCATTTATGATACCACGAACAAGCCGGAAGAAGGAGATAGTGCAAACACTTCGTTGTATAGAAAATATAGCTACGAAGTATATGTGGATAAGTACCAAGAAATTGCAGATTTGATTTCCAGAGATAATGTATATTCTGGACAATACGATGAATTGATTAAATCAAATTTTCAGAGTGATACAAGATATAGTACGGAAATCGATGAAACTTTTCTTAAGCAAATTAATAAATGGAGACTTGATATTGGTAGTTATCTGTATGAAAACAAAGAGGACTATAGAAATATTAGTGTGCTTAATGATACAGTACAAGATTTTATCAATCAAATTATTTTCCTAAGAATCTGTGAGGATAGAAAATTACCTTTATACATGAAATTATACGAAACAGTGGAAGATAGGGCATCTTTGCAGAAGGTATTAACTACTGTTTTTAAGGAGGCAGATAAGCGCTACAATTCAGGATTGTTCAAAAATGATAGTCCAATTTTTGATTTGAGCTGTGATATTATTTTTGAGATGATAGAGTCATTGTATTATCCGAAGACACCGTATATGTTTACGATTATTGAACCAAGTATATTGGGAAAAATATACGAATCCTTTTTGGCTGAAAGTCTCGTATTGCAAGATGGAAAAATTACACTAGCGCAAAAGAAGGAATATTTGTATAAATCAGTAGTAAGTACGCCAGTGGAAATAGTGAAATATATGGTAAAAAATACATTAGAGCCATTATGTAAGGGAAAGACGCCTCCAGAAATTTTGAGTTTGAGAATTGCTGATATTGCATGTGGTTCGGGTATCTTTCTCGAGGAAGCATACCAATATCTGGTCGATTTCTGTACTGAGTGGTATAAGCTAAATGATAAAGCACATTTACTGGTGGTGGAAGAGGGTGTAGAGAAACTGCCTTTAGTTGACAAGAAAGCGATTTTGACAAATTGTATTTATGGTGTAGATATTGATATCCATGCAGTAGAAGTTAGTAAATTTTCCTTATTATTGAAGTTGATTGAAAATGAAACGGAACCATCTGTTATGGGTAGCAAACCTATATTGCCGGATTTGGAAGAAAATATAAAATGTGGTAATTCATTGGTGACGGATGAAGATGTTGAGGGATTAAACATTACAACGGAGGATTTGATAAATATACGTCCTTTTGATTGGCAGGAAATCAATGGTGGAGATAAGTTTGATGTAATTATTGGTAATCCGCCTTATGTTAAGACAGAAGATATTAAAAAACTTCATACCAACGCAGAAGTCAAAATTTATAAGAAGTATGGAAGTTCTCATAAACAGTTTGATAAATATTATTTGTTTATTGAAAAGGCGCTGGATTTGATTAATGAAAATGGCTTAATGTGTTATATTGTGCCAAATAAGTTTCTACACACAGAATCAGCAGAGAAACTTCGACTTATGATTAAAGATAAGATTGTTAAACTTGACGATTTTGGCGCTGTTCAATTATTTAAAGATAAGACAATATATAGTTCGATTCTTACAGTGGGTACAACAAATGTGGAAAAATTAGCATATAGGACAGTGGATAAAGTAGCATATTTGTGGAATGATGAGGTTGAACAATATAGTCTTATTCCTAAGCAAAGTTTGAATTGTATGCCATGGGCTGAAAATTCAAATATTAATGATGATTCACCATGGCTGGTGTTAGATGATGATGTGTACTTGAATATGATGAAAAAAGCTAAAGCAAAAATAGTTTCTTTGGCTGATATTGTAGACATATATAATGGAATTCAAACAAGTGCAGAAAAAGTATATAAGATTGAAGGTAAAACAATTGTATCTGAGGATGAAAATTATGTGAAGTTCAGAGTTCGGGATAAGGAATATATGATTGAAAGAGGAATTCTGAGATTATATTTTAAACCTACCAGAACGGAACAAGGTGCATTGGATACTTATAGTGATATTAATCAAGTTAAGGTTAATTACAATATTTTTCCTTATGATGAAAATGGAAGTTTTATCACTAAGAATATAATGGAAACACAATATCCGCATGCGTGGGAATACTTATTAGAACATAAAGATACATTGTTGCCAAAATCATTAGGTGGAAATAGAGATGTGCAACCTATTGTTTCTGATAAAGACGAATGGTATCGTTATGGAAGAAGTCAAGCAATTACAAGTCTTAATAATAGAGATAAAATAATTGTTGGAGTTAATCGTAAAAAAGATGATCCGTTGTATCTTATGGATAAAACCCATTACTTAATTGCTTCCGGTGGAACAGCAGGGTATGTGGGAATATCTTTGAAAGAAGACAGTGAGTATCAGCTAGAGTACATACATGCATGGTTATCACATCCATGGACAGATTGGTATTTACAATCAATTGGTAGTGATTTTGAAGGTGGCTTTATAGCAAGAGGAACATATACATTGCCAATGGTTCCGTTTATCAAGTTGGATTTTGCAGATAAAAAACAAAAGGAATTATACGACCAAGTTGTATCTAATACAAGACGAATTGGTGAGTTAAACGAAGAATTGTTAAGTAGGAAAGATAAAGCGACACAGAATGTGTTAGAAAAGGAAAAGAATAGGCTGATAAAGAAGAATGAGGAAATGATAACTAAAGTTTATCAGCAGAATTTTTAGGTGATCATATGAAGTTAAAAGAAGATAGCTCAGTACAGAAGCTTAGAGGTGCCTATTATACTCCATTGCCATTAGCAGAGATGATTGTTAAACTGTTTGCAAGCAGAATGGATTGTAAGAATGTTCTGGAGCCAAGCTGTGGAGATGGTGTATTTTTGGATGCGTTAATTAAATCTGATTGTATTAAACGGTATGCGAGTATAGATGCTGTTGAAATTGACGGAGTAGAGGCAAAAAAAGTCGAAGGAAGAATGAAAGCCTATAAAAATGTTAAAGTGATAAATGAGGATTTTTTCGACTTTTATAAAGCTAATAGGGAGTCTGTTCATTACGATTTGATATTAGGAAACCCTCCGTATATCAGGTATCAATATTTGGAAGAACATCAGAGAGAGTTAATGTCTGATATATTGACATCTCAAGGAATGAAGGCTAATAAACTCGTAAATACATGGGTTGGTTTTATTGTTTCTTGTGTAAATATGTTAAGTAACAATGGTAAAATAGCGTTTGTAATTCCGGCTGAAATCATGCAGGTTGCATACGCAGAAGATTTAAGACTTTTTTTGTCCAATAATCTTTCTAAAATTACGCTTATTACATTTGAGGAACTTGTATTTCCTGATATCGAACAGGAAATTGTCGTTTTTATCGGTGAAAAAGGTGATGAAGAAAAAGGTATTCGTATTGTAGAATTAAATAACCTAGGGGATTTAAAGTCATTTGATATTAATGCTAATGGATTTCAAAAGTTACAGCATGTACATGAAAAATGGACAAAGTATTTTACCAATGTTGAAGAAAACACTTTAGTTAAACAAATAAGAGAAGATAAACGTTTTCAAAAGTTGTCAGATATTGCATTAATCAATGTTGGAATTACAACAGGTAATAATAAGTATTTTTCTGTGGAACGAAAAACTGTAGAAAAGTATCAGATGCAAGATGTTGTAAGACCGTTAATTGGGAGAAGTTCTCATGCAAACAGCATATATTTTAAGCACGAGGACTGGATGCAGAATGTAAATAAAAATAAAGCGGCTTATTTAATTGATTTTCCGGATGTCGAATATAAGCATTATCCTAAAAAGCACAAGGAATATATTAAGATGGGTGAAAGGAATGGTGAGAATAAGGGATATAAATGTTCTATCAGAGAAAGATGGTATCGTATTCCGTCTATATGGGTGCCAGATGCATTCTTTTTACGCAGAAACAATTTGTATCCTAAATTTGTTTTGAATCAGTGTGAGGCAGTATCTACTGACACGATGCATAGAATCAAATTTAATGAAGGTATTGAACCGGAGCGAGCAATTTTATCTTACTACAACAGTATTTCTTTTGCATTTACTGAGCTTTGTGGAAGAAGTTATGGTGGTGGTGTGCTAGAAATCCTTCCGGGCGAAGTGGGAAATATTTATGTACCGAAGTTAGATATGGTTCCTATTGAAGAAATACGGGATCTGTTGGAGCAAATTGATTCAATTGTAAGGAACAATCAAAATATTGAAGATGCACTAGATATAGTGGACAAGAAGATATTAGTAGATATTCTTGGCTTCGAGCAGAAAGTATGTGCAGATGCAAGGAGTATTTGGAAGAAGCTGCAGCGAAGACGATTGAATAGAGGATAAAATATGCTTTAAAAAGAGTTTGAAAGTGCTAAGCTTATATAATTAGTACTTAAATATGATGATCAAAAGAAGAAAGAAGGATGGGAACGTGAGTAAATATACAATAATGCTTAAAGTATTGGATAATATATGTAATACAGCACCAGAAAACTTTAAAAGTTATCATTTAGAGAAAAAAACAGAGCAAGAGATTGATTCAATTCGTTCAAAAGCATATATACATCTGTTTTTATTAGTTAAATTTGGAATAATTGATTTCAAAACACGTCACGATTATATTACAGATGGAAGTGCGGATGGTGGATTAGATGCGTATTATATTGATGAAGAACAGAAAATAATATATATGATTCAATCAAAGTTTAGAGCAAATAGTACAAATTTTGAAAATAAGGAAATCTCAGCAGATGAATTAACTGCTATGGAGATTGATAGAATTCTTGATGGTGAATCTGAGGGAGAAGACGGAGTAGCATACAACGGGAAAATCAAAGGATTTCAAGCAAAATTATCAAAAATATCAGATTTACCTAGATATAAATATAAAATTATAATATTGGCCAATTTGAGTAGCGAAAGGTTGTTGCAAAGACTATTTGGGAATTATGAAAAGGAAATTTTCAATTATGAAAAAACATATTCTGAACTCGTGTTTCCAGTGTGTAGTAGTACATATTATAAGAATCAAAGAATTGTAATTTCAATGGATATTGAAGATAAAATTGAGGAAGTAAATGAAACTTTTACAACTAGTTTTGGGGATTGTGATGTTTCTCTGCTATTTGTCCCTTTAATTGATATTGCAAAAATGATAGGAAAGTATAAGAATTCTATATTGGAATATAATCCAAGAAATTATTTGTCATTGCGAAAAAACAATGTAAATAGATCAATAGAAACGAGTGTAAACGAGAATAATAGTGATTTTTCTCTCTTGAATAATGGAATAACCTTGGTGTGTTCTCAATATGAAAGTACAACAAGGACGGGAAAGAATAATACAACAAAAGTCACAATAGAAGACCCACAGATAATAAATGGCGGGCAAACAGCGTTCACTTTAGCTAAAATTTTAGATAATGCAGATGATGAACTAGTAAATAAATTGAAAGCAAAAAAGGTGTTGTTAAAAGTAATTTCAATTTATCAGGAAGAAGGAAAAAATAAAGAGTATAGAGATTTTGTCAATAAGATATCAGATGCAACAAATAGGCAAACAAAGATAGATGAAGCAGACAGGAGAGCAAATCAATCTGTGCAAATTAATCTGCAAACTGATATTTTTGAAAAGTTTGGATATTTTTATGAAAGAAAAGCAGGAGAGTTCGAAGAAGCATTATCAAAGAAAATTATTGAAAATGATATGATTATAAAAAGAGATATTATGTTAAAAGTGATATGGGCATATCATGGTAAATGTGGAGAAGCAAGAAATAATTCTGGAGATAAAATATTTAAGAAGGATGTTTTTGATTCAATTATGGAAAGCGGTATAAGTGCAGAAAGGGCAGTCTATTCTTATCTTATACACAAAAAAATTTTATGTCTTGAAAAATTGCATAAGAAAAATGATTATAATAGTGCAGAATGGGGGAATGCAATTAGATATGGAAAGTTTGCTGTGCTTTCAGCATATGTAGCACAATATAGAGATGAAGAGTGGAGTGAAGAAAATATAACGCAAAGATTGATGGAATTATTGAGCCAATGGAAAGCATTCGAAAGTTTTGTTAAGACAAAGGAATCAAATAAAAAATACTTTTCAGATGTCGAAGAGTTTGATAATTATTATAAGAGCGTAAATGTAAATAGTGATGTACAAGAGTATTTTGGAGTTTAATTAGGTTCAAGGGGCCTCTAATTAAACTCCCCCCATAGCATCAACATATCCTTGCAAGCCACCATTTCTGGAAGCCAATTTGGCATACAGTCCCGGTTCTTCTCTAGCAAGCCTTGTAAGGTAAGCAATATCAGAAGGCTCTTCCAGACGAACGGAAGCATTGCATTTTTTGCAGTTAAAAGAGACATGGATTTCATCGTTGAGACTAACCCCAACGCAGTCGGTTTTAGGGTTATACATTGTAAAGATTATTTTAGTCATAAGTAGCTCCTTTCGATTAACGCTATATGCGGATTGTAACATACAGAGAAGTCGTGGGATGCCTTGGATAGTCTACCGTGTAAAACACGTATGCAACATTTGATGTAAGGAATCCCTTGTTTTCGGGCTTTTCAAGCTATCAAAACGTTAACAAAGAGATAATTACAAAGAATATCAAAAGAACATCAAAACCCTTGGAAATCCAGTATTTTCAAGGGTTTTCTTTATGTCTGCATGTGGAGAAAGAAAATATATAAATACAGAAAACCTTTGATTCCTGCATTAGCGGGTCCAAATGGCTTGTAAAAATACACATATTGTGATAACGTAAGGGCGTATGAATGTCAGCGATTTTTGAAGACAGGCATTACAAATAATGAATAAGAGGCAGCAAAATGGATTTTGAAAGCAGAAGACAAAGAATTTTAGACAAGATGGAGGACAATTCTATAGCAATATTGTACTCAGGCATCGAGCACCATGTGAGTGCAGATGAGTATGATTTATTCACAGCACAGGCTAACCGTAATTTCTTCTATCTGACCGGACTTAGACGTGACAACATGGTCCTTGTCCTGGATAAATGTGTAGAGCCTGCTAAGACAATGCTCTTCATAGAGGAGGCAGACCCTACGATGGAGCGCTGGTACGGCAGAAAGGTGACTATGGAGGAAGCCGAGGAAATATCAGGAATTGATGAGATAGAATATATTTATGAGCTTGAGAGCACACTGGACAGGATAATGACGCGTGAGGATGTATACACAGCATATTTTGACACGTATCGTCATCAGAAAGTGGATTTACCGGATTACAATGTGGTAAAAGCCAATGAATTTAAGACAGATTATCCGGGAGTTGCTGTGAAGAATCTTTTCCCGCTTGTGGCAGAGGAGCGTATGCAGAAGGATGAGGATGAGATTGAGCTGACCAAAAAGGCAATCGCTCTCACAAAGGACGGACTTTGCAATGTAATGGCTAATTTAAAGCCGGGAATGAAGGAATATCAGGCACAGGCAGACTTTGAATATATCATAAGACGCGGTGGGGCAGAGTGGACAGCTTTCCCTACAATTGCCGGAAGCGGAATGAATGGAACAATGCTTCATTATGACACAAATCGTGAGACGATGGAGGATGGAACACTGGTCCTTCTTGACCTTGGAGCCAGAATAGATGGCTACAATTCGGATATTACGAGAACATATCCGGTAAATGGCAGGTTTACCGAGCGCCAGAAACAGGTATATGATATTGTGCTTGCCGCAAACCGCAAGATTGTCGAGGTTGCAAAGCCGGGAATGACTACAAAGGAATTAAATGAAGTATGTAAGGATGTGCTTGCAGACGGGCTTATGAAGCTTGGACTGATAAAGAATTCTGTAGAAATTTCGCAGTATTACATGCATGGCGTGTCACACCATCTGGGAATTGATGTGCATGACGTGACAGTTGACTCAAACAGCAGGCTTCGTCCGGGTGCAATCATCAGTGACGAGCCGGGACTGTATATAGATGAATGGGAAATCGGTATCAGGATTGAGGATGATGTGCTTATCACCGAGGACGGTGCAGTGTGTCTGTCGGAGGATATCATCAGAACCACGGAGGATATAGAGGCTTACATGGCTGAGCACAAAAAGAATTAATCGTGGTAAATGATAAATTTTGCGGTTTATAATATTTTTATGTGACATAATCTGATTTATGTATTATAGTAGTGCTAGTACATCGAATAATAAGTTTCTGATGCATTGTTATTTCTTATTCGGTGTACTAGTACAGCAGTTATTTTTTATTGCTGTATAGGTGCAACGAAAATAATTCGTTCGACAGATGAAAGGAGAACAACTATGGTAAAGAAGATTAATAGCAGTGAATTTGAACAGGTTAAAAATAATAAGGCTATCATTGTTGATTTTTCGGCAGAGTGGTGCGGTCCATGCAAGATGCTTGCACCGGTAATGGAGCAGCTTTCTGATGAAATCACAGATGTTGAGTTTTACAATATTGATGTGGACGAGAATCCTGATCTGGCAAGAGAGTATCGTATAATGAATATTCCGGCAGTTATTGCAATCAAGGGCGGTCAGGTTGCCGGTCAGCAGATTGGTCTTGTGTCTAAGGACGATATGAAGGGCTTTATAGAGGGAGTATTCTAAGAAGTAGTATTCAAAGAAGGAACTTCTTAAGAAGCGAGAATACACCTGCAGTGAGCTTTTTTTTAATATGCATGGTGTGATTCTTAACAGTTACGATGAATAGTGTAAACCGGGCAGGCTATTATGCCCGGTTTTACATTTTTTACATTTAAATTAGTTCTCTCGGAAGATTTTTCCAAAGATGAATCTAACAAGTGGTCCGGCAACAAAGAGCTGCCAGAAGAAGGCCATTGGAAAGTTTCTTACGACGAGCTCACAGAATGTCGCAAAGATCTGTGAATTAAAACCACCATTGAAAAGGATGGTAGCGATAAAGCTCATCATAGGACACATAAACCAGATTGAGAAGACGGAAATAGCAAGGATTATAGCAATAGGTCTGTCCTTTCCCGGTGTGACTATTTTGAAAGCACATTTTTTGGCAAGTGGTCCGGCAATGAATGTATCAAGGATAAAACCGGCAACAATCATGATAGGAAATTCGCCTAATGCGGCCTTAAAAACAAAGTTCTTCATACCGCCTGTTTCAAGGGCAATATTGTAGCATATCATGGCATAAACCATGACAAGCACCATCATGATGGTAAAAACGGTTTCCTGTAATCTGTTTTTTGGCATTTTTCTTAAATCCTCCTGTTATGTAAAATAAATATAGCTGTAACGAGTAGTTACGATAGACTTTTGATAGCTGCGATAATTGAAAAAGGCTTGAAGTGTATACAAGGCTTCATGCACGTAAAAGCGCAAAAAAAATAGACAGAGGGAAACTTTCGTCTCGCTCTGTCTAAGCTGCAACTACCATTAATTGTCGATAGTTTATCACAGATAGAATACAAAAATCAATAGGAAGTTGGTACTATAGAAAATATGATAATAAAAGATATCGAATTTAAATTAAAAGACGGCAGAACTGCTATTTTGCGAAGTGCAAATGAAAAGGATGCCAAAGCTCTTATAGAGTACATGAAAAAGTCAACCGGTGAAACGGATTTCTTACTGAGGACACCGGAAGAATGTGAGACACAGACCATCGAGCAGGAGATTGATTTCATAAATAGCTGCAATTTGTCGGATACACATACTCTGCTGGTTTGTGAAGCAGATGGAAAAATTGCCGGAAATTGCATGGTCTGGTGGAATAAACGCGCGAAAACCGGACACAGGGCAAATGTGGCAATTGGTTTGCTGAGCGAATTCTGGAATCAGGGGATCGGAACGAGAATGTTCCGGGAAATGATAAAAATAGCAGAAAGCAATCCGAATATATTGCAGATGGAATTGGATTTTATTGAGGGCAATAGCAGGGCGAGAGCACTTTATGAGAAGATGGGCTTTAGGATAACTGGCATCAAATTTAATTCTATCAGACAAAATGACGGAACCTTGTGCAATGAGTATTCAATGATAAGGGAAATTAGTAGATAAGCAAACTTTTTATAAAAAGCCACAATATGTATTTTAGCGAGTACCAGAGAGTTTATACCTTGTAAACGTTTACTATTATGTTATACTGTAATCATTGCCGGGCATACTAATGTGTGAATGTGAACGGTAAACGGAAAAAGTAATAAGAACAGCAGGAGAATGATTTTATGCTGTATCATAAATAAAAATGAGGTGAAAATCGTGCTTAAAGCAGAAAATTTAACTTTAAACGTAGATGATGAGGGCGGAAAGAAATGCCTTCTGAATAATATATCATTTCAGGTAGAGGACGGAGAAATGCTTGTCATCACCGGACCAAACGGAGGTGGAAAATCCACTCTGGCAAAGACCTTGATAGGTATTCAGACACCTGACAGCGGAAAGATTATACTTGACGGACAGGATATCACAGAGCTTGACATCAATCACAGGGCAAATGCGGGAATAGGCTTTGCATTCCAGCAGCCACCTAGATTTAAGGGAATGACGGTCATGAAGCTGCTCAAGCTTGCAGCAAAGGAGGAGCTTTCGGACAAGGAGTGCTGTGACCTTCTCACCGCGGTAGGACTCTGTGCAAAGGATTACATTTACCGCCAGATTGACGGCACACTCTCAGGTGGAGAGATGAAGAGAATTGAGATTGCATCAGTGCTTGCCAAGGAGCATTCGCTTTGCATATTTGATGAGCCGGAGGCTGGAATCGATCTGTGGAGCTTTTCAATGCTCATACAGAAATTCGAGGAAATCCATACTGAGAAAAAGCAGAGCCTCATAGTGATTTCACATCAGGAGAAAATCATAAATATGGCAGACCGCATCATGATAATTGATGGCGGAGAAATCAAGAAAATCGGCACAAAGGACGAGGTGCTGCCTTATCTCAATGGTGTACAGAAATGTCACAAATGTGCAGAGAGACTGGAGGGAAGAGCATAATATGGTAAAGCTTGACAACGTAACAGAGGGCGTATTGGACGTCATAAATGATAATAAATTCAGTCAGACCGGTGCCTTTAATCTGCGTGAAAACGGCACATCAATCTGCCACGGAGACAGCGAGCACATCAAGATAAAGAAAAAGACGGACAAGCCCGGCATTGATATTTATATTGATGGAAAGACGGACGGAGAGGCTGTCTATATCCCTGTAGTGCTCAGTAAATCAGGCATGACAGACCTTGTATACAATGATTTCTATGTGGAGGATGGCGCAGATGTAAGGATTGTGGCAGGCTGCGGAATCCACAACAGCGGCTGCAACGAGAGCAGACACGACGGCATCCATACCTTCCATGTAGGCAAAAATGCGAATGTCCGATATGAGGAAAAGCACTACGGCGAGGGAAACGGAACAGGTGCGAGAGTGCTCAACCCTGTAACAAATATATTTGTGGGTGAGAATTCTGTTTTCACACTCGATACAGCACAGATAAAGGGTGTTGATTCTACAGTCCGTGAGACCAATGTGGAGCTTGGAAAGGACGCAAAGCTTTATGTCACAGAGCGTCTCATGACAGATGGAGAGCAGAAGGCGGAGTCGAATATCGAGGTGCAGTTAAATGGAGAGGACAGCTCTGCACAGATTGTTTCCAGATCCGTAGGAAAGGGAAACTCAGTCCAGACCTTCCATCCGAATGCCATCGGCAACAGCAAATGCCAGGCTCATATCCAGTGTGATTCTATCATCATGGATCATGCAGAGGTCGGTTCAATCCCTGAAATCAGGGCAAAAAATATCGATGCAGCTATCATCCATGAGGCAGCAATCGGCAGGATAAACGACGAGCAGCTTCTCAAGCTCCGTACACTCGGACTTACAGAGGAAGAGGCAGAGGAAGTCATCATACAGAATTTCTTAAACTAAATCAGGCGTAAATAGAAACCCCGGAGCGTGATATTGATATGCTATCAAAGCATACAATACGCTCCGGGGTTTATATTATGCGAATTATCATTAACTTGCAATCTTGACATAAACAGTAAACAACAGTAAAATAAAATCAAAACAGTAAACAACAGTAAAAGACAGTAAAACAAATTCAAAACAGTAAACAACAGTAAAAATTGGAGGCTGATATGCAAAATCCATTCACGCTTACATTTGGAAGAAGTCCACTGGAGTCGGTAGACCGTCCGGTACAGATTAATGAGATAATTGAGAATTTTACAGCGGATACAATAAATCAGCAGATGTTTATAATTACCGGTGTGCGAGGCTCGGGAAAAACAGTAATGATGACAGAAATTTCGCATAAGCTAAGAGAAAATGATGACTGGGTGGTTATAGAACTCAATCCGGCAACGGACCTGTTGTCTGCAATGCTTTCAAAATTGAATAGTGATAATATATGTGCGGGACTTATAAAATCGGCAAAGCTCGATTTATCATTTTTCGGTTTTGGAGTATCTATAGAGGGGACACAGCCGATTACAGATGCAGAGACAGCTATTATAAAGATTTTGGAAAGGCTTAAAAAGGGAGGTAAGAGACTGCTTATTACGATAGATGAGATGACAAATAGTGAGTACATGAAGGTTTTTGCAGGATCCTTTCAGATATTTGTAAGACAGGAGCTGCCTGTATTTCTATTAGGAACAGGATTGTATGAAAATATAGAGGAGCTTCAGAATGAGAAGAGCCTTACATTTTTGTACAGAGCACCTAAAATCCAGCTCAAACCATTAAATAACGCGGCAATAATCAATAAGTATAAGACTATTTTTAACATATCTCCGGAGAAAGCAGCACAGATGGCGGGACTGACCAAAGGCTATCCTTTTGCATTTCAGGTTTTAGGGTATCTGACGTGGAACAATGATGGTGACTACAATGGCATTTTGGGCGAGTATGAACAGTATCTGAGCGAATTTGTATATGACAAAATATGGTCGGAGCTTTCTCAGAAGGATCGCATAGTTGCAAAGGGGATTGCAGATATAAAAAGCGGAAAAATAAAAGAAATCAGGGATGCAATTGGGATGGAGACAAACGAATTCAATCCGTATCGTAAGCGCCTTATAAGAAAGGGAATTGTATCGGGAGAGATACGGGGATATGTGTATTTTACGCTGCCGCTTTTTGAGGAATATGTGATTGAAAATTATTAAAATGAGCACAGGTTCAGCAGATCATAATAAGGAGTCAAAATGAAAGCGTATTATCATCTACCGGGATTGTTTGAATTTTATGAATTATACAAAGAATTTCTCCCACTGTACCGTGAACATAGGGAATATTTCTATGACTGGTGCGACATAGGCTCAATATACGGAGCACCGGCAGACTGCATATGGGGCGGAGGCCGCGTCGGTTTTGGTGAGCACGATCCGAAGGAAGTGCTTAAGCTGATGCAGGAATATGGGATATCCGCGAGACTTACCTTTAGCAATTCATTGCTTACTAAGGAGCATCTTGCTGACAAAAAATGTAACGAACTGTGCAGGATATTTGATATAGGCAGAGATAATGAGCGAAGCAGGGGCTTTGGAAACGGCATAATCATCTACTCAGATATTCTGCTTGATTACATAAAAGAAAACTACCCTGACTTTTATTTTGTGTCTTCAACCACAAAGGTTCTGACGGATTTTTGTAAATTTGAAAATGAGCTAAACAGAGAGGAATTCCGCTATGTGGTACCGGATTTCAGGTTGAACAAATCATTTGACAATCTGAAAGCATTATCACAGCATCAAAAGGATAAAGTAGAATTTTTGTGCAATGAGTGCTGCTGGTTTGGCTGCATGGACAGGAAGAAATGCTACGAGACGGTTAGCCGCAAAAATCTGGGCGAGGATTGCCCGGAGCATTATTGTACTGCACCTGATGCTGGGCAGGGATATCTCTTTTCGAAAGCGATGGAAAATCCGGGATTTATAGGAGTAGACGATATAAAGAACACTTATCTGCCGATGGGCTTTAGCAATTTTAAAATAGAGGGCAGAGGGCTTGGAAGTGCTATGATACTTGAATTTCTGCTCTACTATATGACGAAACCACAGTATCAGATACATGTCAGAGAGCACATTTATCTCGATAATATGCTGGATTTATTTTGAAATATAAAAACTATACATTAACGACAATAGAAAGCGTGATTTTCAAAAATGAATATTAGAAGAGCACAGGAAAAAGACATACCAAGACTTATTGAATTATTAGAGCAGGTGCTTCAGATCCATGCCGATATCAGACCGGATATTTTTATCCCGGGGACGACAAAATATACAAATGAAGAGCTTGCAGAAATGATAAAGGACGATACAAAGCCGATATATGTTGCGGCAGATGATGACGATGTATGCATGGGATATGCATTCTGCCAGATAAGACAGCAGCCGTTTTCCAACAATATGGTGCCGTTTACATCACTTTTCATAGATGATCTGTGTGTAGATGCAAAGATCAGAGGAGCGCATATCGGAGAGCAGCTTTTTGAACATGTAAAGAATGAGGCAAAGCGTCTTGGCTGCTACGAGGTCACGCTCAATGTATGGAGCGGTAACACATCTGCTGAGAAATTTTATGAGAAGATGGGGCTTAAGACAAAGGAACGCCAGATGGAGTATATTTTATAGAAAACCAGAATGCCGACTAATCTAAATTAAGACTTTAGATTAGTCGGTGTTTTTGATGTTAATGCATAATATTATTTGAAAAATGTGCAGATACTGATTGAGTATCTGCACATTTTTTGATAAAATATATGCAGATAACAGGAGGACGATATGCATATATTTGACTATTCTTTTTTAGATGAGGGCTTATTACCGGCTGAGATAGTTAATCTTACAGCAACAATTACTGCATTTAATGCTATATCAGATACGCGTAAGGAAAGCAATAAAAGTATATATACTGAGCTGGAAAAGATTGCAAGAGTACAATCTGTTAAAGGTTCTAATGCGATAGAGGGTATTGTTACAACAGACGCACGTATAAAGCAGATTGTTGACGGTGACAGTGCGCCTCTTAATCATGATGAGCGTGAGATTGCAGGGTATAGGGATGCACTTGATGAGATACATTCTAAGCATGATCAGATGTCATTTAGTGAAAATATGATTCTGCATATACATGAAACTATGACAAATCTTGCAGGATATGAGCTGTCAGGAAAATACAAAACGGAAGACAATCTGATAATGGAGATTGATGAAAGAGGAAGGCGTAGAGTTCGCTTCACACCGGTTTCTGCGGCAGATACAGGCGAAGCAATGCAGCAGCTTGTACTTGCATATATGGATGCAAGGGATAACCCAAAAATAAACAAATTGTTACTGATTCCATGTGTGATATTGGATTTTTTATGTATTCATCCGTTTTCGGATGGTAATGGCAGAGTATCCAGATTATTATCATTGTTTTTACTTTATAAAAGTGGATATGATGTTGGAAAATACGTATCTTTTGAGGAACAAATCAATGAGTCAAAGGATTTTTACTACGAGGCATTGCAGGAGTCATCTATAGGATGGCATACAAATGAAAATTCATATTTTGAATATATGAAAAATTTTCTGTCTATGCTCTATAAATGTTACAAAGAATTGGACAAAAGATTTTCTACTGTAAATGGGAAAAAACTTAAAAAAACAGAAAGAGTTGAGCAGACAGTTTTAAACAGTGTGCTTCCTGTGTCAAAAGCAGAAATCTGTGATATCCTTCCTGATGTGAGTCCGTCTACAGTAGAAGCAGTGCTTGGCAAAATGGTAAAAACAGGTTCTGTTATGAAATTAGGGCAGGCAAGGGCAACGAAATATGTCAATGCAAAATATATCAAATAATGGGGGAATATGTTTTATGCAGAATGCCATTAAATATGGTTTTTGAAAATAATTAAATGTATATAATTAGAAAAACGGGGCAAAAATATGTTGACAAACACAAAAAGGAGTGATAAACTCTAAACAAATTTAGCGAGATAAAGTATTAAATCGTTAAAGAAGTGAAAACAGTTTAAACTGTTTCGACAATTTAATAAGTTGTAAACCGTTGAAGCGGAGATAACGGCAATGATGCCCTTACAGAGAGCCTGTGGTGCTGAGAATCAGGTGTGAAACAAGTTGTCAAATGGACCGCTGAGGGCGCAGTCAAATGGATTTATCATTCATACAGATATCCAGAGTATTCTGCGACGTGAGGGCATACGTAATTTGCCCGGGATATGTTGGTATCCTGCCAAGCGCACGAGCTTTATCGTGAATTCAAGGTGGCACCGCGGGTAGTTAAGATTATTCGTCCTTGACAGAAGTAATATTCTGTCAAGGACGTTTTTTAGTGAACAAAGAGGTACAATGGAGTTTGCAAGTCTGCATGCTCGCATGCAAGCTTGCGAACGAACATTGGACATTTATTCACTACCACACAAAATTTGGAGGCAAGCATATGAAAATTTCACCTACACTGACCGAAGTTAAAGAAATAGCAAAAACCGGGAAGTATGACATTCTCCCTGTAAGCTGTGAGATATTATCAGATTTTATCACACCTATAGAGGCTATGAGGATTCTGCAGAATGTTTCAACACATTGTTATCTGCTTGAATCAGCACAGGCCAATGAAGCCTGGGGAAGATATACATTTTTAGGATATGATCCAAAGCTTGAGATTAACTGCATAGATGGTCACATGAAGCTTGGAAAGCTTTCGGTGGAGACGGAAAATCCTTCAGAGTACATCAGACAGATTCTTTCAGAGTACAAGAGTCCGAAATTTGATTATCTGCCTTCGTTTACAGGTGGCCTTGTAGGTTATTTTTCGTATGATTATCTGGGCTACAAGGAGAAAAGCATCAGAGGAAAAGCAAGAGACACAGAGGATTTCAAGGATGTCGATCTGATGCTTTTTGATAAGGTAATAGCATTTGACAATCTGTGCCAAAAGATAATACTAATCGCAAATATGTCACTTGATGCTCCGGAAACAGGCTATAACAAAGCGATTGTTGAGCTAAAGCAGCTTAGGGAGCTTCTGATGCACGGAGAGAAAAAACAGAATATGGGTGGCAAGCTGCTGGGCGAGGTCACACCGCTTTTTGACAAGGAGCAGTATTGTGAAATGGTCGAGAAGGCAAAGCACCATATCAAAGAGGGGGATATTTTCCAGATAGTTTTATCCAACAGATTGAGCGCACCGTTTGAGGGAAGCCTTTTTGATACCTACCGCGTGCTTCGAACGATAAATCCTTCGCCGTACATGTTTTATTTTTCGGGAACCGATGTGGAGGTCGCTGGAGCATCTCCGGAGACACTTGTGAAGCTTGAAAATGGAGTGCTTCACACATTCCCGCTGGCAGGCACGAGGCCGAGAGGTGCCACAGCAGAGGAGGACAAAAAGCTTGAGGAAGGGCTGCTTAAGGACGAAAAAGAGCTCGCAGAGCACAATATGCTCGTGGACCTAGGAAGAAATGACCTCGGAAAGGTAAGTAAATTCGGAACTGTAAAAGTTGAAAAGCTTCATTCCATAGAGAGATATTCACATGTGATGCATATAGGCTCGACAGTGCGTGGAGAGATAAGGCAAGAGTACGACGCACTCGATGCAATAGAGGCCGTGCTCCCGGCAGGAACACTTTCAGGAGCGCCAAAAATCAGAGCGTGCCAGCTCATCGGAGAGCTTGAGGACAACAAGCGAGGCATTTACGGTGGCGCGATTGGATATATAGATTTTACCGGAAACATGGACACATGTATTGCAATCCGTATTGCCTACAAGAAAAACGGCAAGGTTTTCGTGAGAAGCGGAGCGGGAATCGTTGCGGATTCAGACCCAGAGAAGGAATTTCAGGAGTGCATAAACAAGGCAAAGGCTTCTCTTAAGGCACTGGAAGTCTCACAGGAGGTGGAAGAATGATTTTACTGATTGATAACTACGACAGCTTTTCCTACAATCTATATCAGCTGATCGGCGAGATAGAGCCTGATATCAGAGTAATCAGAAATGATGAGATGACAGTTGAAGAGATTAGGACTTTAAAGCCTGACCGCATCATATTATCACCGGGACCGGGAAGGCCTGAGGATGCGGGAGTGATAATAGCTGTGGCAAAGGAGCTTGGAAAGGAAATACCAATCCTTGGCGTGTGTCTCGGCCATCAGGCGATATGCGCAGCATACGGTGCGACAGTCACATATGCAAAGGAGCTCATGCACGGAAAGCAATCGGATGTATCGTTTGACACGGAAAGCCTTTTATTCAAGGGTTGCCCGAAAAAAGCAAAGGTAGCACGTTACCATTCACTTGCTGCAGATGCGGACACGATGCCTGATTGCCTAAAGATTACAGCCACTACAGATGATGGTGAGATCATGGCTGTTGAGCACAAGGGATATCCGATATACGGCGTGCAGTTTCACCCGGAGTCAATCATGACACCGGACGGAAAGCAGATGCTGTACAATTTTATTATGACATAATTAAAGGAATGTGTAGCATGTAGTAATCTGATTAACCGATATATTTACAGCAGATTAATATATTGAAGGCTGAGTTAAAATTAGAATTACAAATAAGAAAAACACGAATAATAAATAAAAATTACCGGAATACAGGAGGACATAATCATGATCAAAGAAGCCATAGTAAAAATCGTAAATAAAGAAGACCTCACATATGACGAGGCATATGCAGTGATGAATGAGATCATGGGTGGTGAGACAACACCAACCCAGAATGCAGCTTTTCTTGCAGCTCTTTCCACAAAGAGCGCAAAGGCTGAGACAACAGACGAAATCGCAGGCTGTGCAGCAGCCATGAGAGAGCATGCCATACAGCTGAAAACAGGTATGGATGTGTTTGAAATCGTAGGAACAGGCGGAGACAATGCACAGAGCTTCAACATTTCAACAACCTCTGCACTTGTTGCGGCAGCAGGCGGCATGAAGGTGGCAAAGCACGGAAACAGGGCAGCCTCTTCATTATGCGGCACAGCAGACTGTCTTGAGGCGCTCGGTGTCAACATAGACCAGAGCCCTGAGAAATGTGTAGAGCTTTTAAATAAAGTCGGCATGTGTTTCTTCTTTGCACAGAAATATCACACATCAATGAAATATGTCGGACCTATCAGAAAAGAGCTTGGTTTTAGAACAGTATTCAATATTTTAGGACCGCTCACAAATCCGGGTTCACCGGCCATGCAGCTTCTGGGAGTGTATGATGAGTATCTTGTAGAGCCGCTTGCACAGGTGCTTGTAAGCCTCGGAGTAAAGCGTGGAATGGTAGTATATGGTATGGATAAGCTCGATGAGATTTCCATGAGCGCACCGACCAGGGTATGCGAGATAAAGGACGGATGGTTCAGAACCACAGTAATCTCACCGGAGGATTGCGGCTTTGAGCGCTGTACAAAGGAGGATTTAAAAGGCGGTACACCTGAGGAAAATGCAAAAATCGTACGTGATATCTTAGGAGGACAGAAGGGGCACAAGAGAAATGCAGTACTCATGAACGCAGGCGCATCACTTTATATTGGAGGAAAGGCCGACAGCATGAAAGAGGGTATCGAGCTAGCAGCAGAAATCATTGATTCAGGAAAAGCACTTGAAACACTCGATAAGCTCATTGAGGTAAGCAACAGCTAGGCACACAAAACAGGAAAGGAAAAGCGATGAATATTTTAGACCAGCTTGCAGAATATTCAAGGCTTCGCGTGGCAGAGGACAAGAAAAAAATAAGCCTTGATGAAATAAAAAATATCGCGATTCAGACGAAAAACGAAAAGCTTTGTGATTTTGCATTTGAAAAAGCACTCAAAAAGGATGACTTGAGCTTCATATGCGAGTGCAAGAAGGCTTCGCCGTCAAAGGGGCTTATAGAGCCGGATTTCAGATATCTTGAAATTGCAAGGGAATACGAGGCGGCAGGTGCGGATTGCATCTCGGTACTGACAGAGCCGAAGTGGTTTTTAGGCTCGGATGAGTATCTTAAGGAGATTGCAAAAACGGTTTCGATTCCGTGCATCCGAAAAGATTTTACGGTTGATGAATATCAGATATATCAGGCAAAGACACTCGGTGCCGCTGCGATGCTTTTAATCTGCTCCATACTGTCAGAGGAACAGCTTGGTGAATATATAAAAATCTGTGACAGCCTCGGCATAAGCGCCCTTGTGGAGATTCACGATGAAAAAGAGGCAGGGATGGCGGTAAGAGCCGGTGCCAGAATAATAGGTGTCAACAACCGCAATCTGAAGGATTTTACAGTTGATACAGCTAACAGCAGAAAGCTGCGCGACCTGATTCCCGATGACATCATATTTGTATCGGAAAGCGGTGTAAAGAGCACAGACGATATCAGGGCAATACGTGAAATAGGAGCTGACGCAGTGCTTATCGGAGAGACGCTGATGAGAGCGGACGACAAAAAGGCTAAGCTTGATGAATTAAGAGCAAGCTGATAGCGGATTTCATAATATCATTAAACAATATCACATAGATACCATATATACATCAGAAGGGAAAACATCATGACAAATCCAAACGGAAGATTTGGTATTCACGGAGGACAGTATATTCCTGAAACCCTCATGAATGCCGTTAAAGAATTAGAAGAAGCATACAATTATTACAAAAACGATCCTGAATTTAACAGAGAGCTCACAGAGCTTCTCAACGATTATGCAGGAAGACCATCGAGACTGTACTACGCAGAAAAGATGACAAAGGATCTCGGTGGAGCAAAAATATACCTTAAAAGAGAGGATTTAAACCATACAGGAGCCCACAAGATCAACAACGTATTAGGTCAGGCACTTCTTGCAAAGAAAATGGGCAAAACCCGACTGATAGCTGAGACCGGAGCCGGTCAGCACGGCGTGGCAACAGCAACGGCCGCAGCCCTTATGGGTATGGAATGTGTTGTATTCATGGGCGAGGAGGACACAAAGCGTCAGGCACTCAATGTATACCGCATGCGTCTGCTCGGAGCAGAGGTTATCCCGGTTACATCAGGCACAGCCACATTAAAGGATGCCGTATCGGAGGCAATGAGAGAGTGGACCAAGAGAATTTCGGACATACATTACTGCCTGGGCTCGGTTATGGGACCACATCCGTTCCCTACCATCGTAAGAGATTTCCAGGCGGTCATCTCAAAGGAAATCAAGGAGCAGATGCTTGAAAAGGAGCACAGACTGCCTGATGCGGTTATCGCATGTGTGGGCGGCGGCTCAAATGCCATCGGAAGCTTTTACAACTTCATAGAGGATGAGGGAGTTGAGCTCATCGGCTGCGAGGCAGCAGGAAGAGGAATAGATACCTTTGAGACTGCAGCCACAGTAAATACAGGTCGTCTTGGTATTTTCCACGGCATGAAGTCATATTTCTGTCAGGATAAATACGGACAGATCGCTCCGGTTTATTCAATTTCTGCAGGACTCGACTATCCGGGAGTCGGACCGGAGCACGCATATTTGCACGATATCGGAAGAGCAAAATATGTACCGGTAACAGATGATGAAGCGGTAAATGCTTTTGAATATCTCGCAAAGACAGAGGGAATCATCCCTGCAATCGAGTCCTCACATGCAGTGGCATATGCCATGAAGCTGGCGCCTACAATGGACAAGGACAAGATAATCGTTGTTACTGTTTCAGGCAGAGGCGACAAGGACTGCGCGGCAATAGCAAGATACAGAGGGGAGAATATTTATGAGTAAGATAAGAAGTGCGTTTGAAAACGGCAAGGCGTTTATACCATTTATCACCTGCGGTGATCCAAATTTAGAGACAACCGCAAAAATCGTAAGAGAAGCTGTTGCAAACGGAGCAGACCTTATAGAGCTTGGTATTCCATTCTCTGATCCTACAGCAGAGGGACCTGTAATCCAGGGCGCCAACATAAAGGCACTTGCAGCCGGAGTTACAACAGACAAGGTTTTTGACCTTGTGAGAGATTTGAGAAAAGATCTCACAATCACTATGGTTTTCATGACATATGCAAACGTGGTTTACTCTTACGGCGCAGAAAAGTTTATCAGTACATGTAAGGAAATAGGCATTGACGGACTCATTCTGCCGGATATCCCATATGAGGAAAAGGAAGAGTTTTTACCACTCTGCGAGAAATATGATGTAGACCTTATTTCATTTATCGCACCTACATCAAAGGATCGCATTGCGATGATAGCAAAGGAGGCAACCGGCTTCATCTATGTGATTTCAAGCCTCGGAGTCACCGGTACAAGAAGCGAGATTAAGACAGATCTGGCTTCAATAGTCAAGGTAATCAGAGAAAACACAGATGTGCCATGTGCTATCGGTTTTGGCATTTCAACACCCAAGCAGGCAAAGAAGATGGCAGATATCTCGGATGGTGCCATTGTGGGCTCTGCCATCATCAAGATAATCGATGAGTATGGGGAGGCTTCACCAAAGTATGTCGGTGAGTATGTTAAAGCAATGAAGGATGCGCTGTAATTTGTATTGACCGCTTGACAAAATTATTGGTTAATTCATAATAGTAAAAAGATGCAGATTTGCAAATATAGTGAGAATTAACGTGGAGATACAATAATGCAGGAAAATGAGAAAGACAAAAGATTAGAAAAACAGCTTGATTTCATCAGAGAAATCGACAAGGAAAAGGAGATATTCCGCCAGACTTATTTAGCTGATGCAAGCCGCAAGGAAAATGATGCGGAGCATGCCTGGCATATGGCTATCATGACCATGCTCTTGAGTGAGTATGCCAATGAGAAGATAGACGTGCTAAAGACAGTAGGAATGCTTTTGATACACGACATAGTAGAGATTGACGCAGGAGACACATATGCCTATGATGAGGCAGGCAAGGCCACACAGCATGAGCGTGAGCAGAAGGCTGCGGAGCGTATATACGGACTCTTGCCAAAGGAACAGGGCGAGCCGCTTTTAGAGCTGTGGGAGGAATTTGAGGCGCAGCAGACGCCGGAAGCCAGATTTGCCCGCACCATGGACAATATCCAGCCAATGCTCCTAAATGATGCGTCGGGCGGGCGTTCATGGCGTGAGCACAGCGTAAAGCTGTCGCAGATACTTGGCAGAAATAAGCGCACAGCACTCGGTTCAGAGAAAATCTGGGATTATGCGTTTAACAATATACTGAAAAAGCATGTTGAGAGCGGAAACATCATAGATGATGAGGGCATCTTCTAAGTGGAAGCCGGCGTGAGTGCGGAAGTTAGCGTGAGCGGGGAAGATAGCGTGAGTGCAAAAGCCCGCGAGCGTAATGGACGGTAATAATGATTTACTGAAAAATCCCGTAGAATTCTATTGTAGGCAGTCGTTTTGTATGATATACTTTACTGGATTAAATCGGTGAACTATAATTATAAGGTGACTATTCAAGGCAGCTTAAATAGTTACATGACAAGTATATTGAGCTTCATCGAAATCCACAGAATAAAACACACGGAGGAATCAAAATGAATATTGTATGCTTAGACCTTGAGGGAGTATTGGTACCTGAAATCTGGATTGCATTTGCAAAGGAGACAGGCATTCCTGAGCTTGAAAAGACAACAAGAGATGAGCCTGATTATGATAAGCTCATGAACTATAGAATAAATATTTTAAAGGAGCACGGACTCGGATTAAAAGAAATCCAGGAGACAATCGCAAAGATAGATCCAATGCCTGGCGCAAAGGAGTTTTTGGATGAGCTTCGTTCAATCACACAGGTAATCATCATCAGTGATACATTTTCACAGTTTGCAGGCCCGCTCATGAAGAAGCTCGGCTGGCCGACAATCTTTTGTAACGAGCTTGAGGTTGCTGAAGATGGCGAGATTACAGGCTTTAGAATGAGATGTGAGCAGTCAAAGCTTACAACTGTAAAGGCACTGCAGTCTATCGGATACGATACCATAGCAAGCGGTGACAGCCACAACGATTTAGGCATGATACAGGCCAGCAAGGCAGGTTTCCTTTTCAGAAGCACAGATGCCATCAAGAAGGACTACCCTGAGCTTCCTGCATATGAGACATATGATGAGCTGCTTGCAGCGATTAAAGCAGTATTATAATCATAAATATAGTTGAAAAAAGCTTCCCACATGATATTTTAGAGTGGACACATCCACCTGTACATGTGGGAAGTTTCTATATATTTATGTCATGCAAAATCATATGAAAGAAGGTAGAGTGCAGATGTATACGGTAACACATATATATGAGGCTGATTTTGGCTGTGAGGAAAGAGCAGACGGCGCAAAAGCAAAATGCGTGGTTTATCTCGAGGACGAAAACGGCAGACAGCGTCATGTAGAGGTTGAGGATGAATGGCTTACGGCAAATGGGATAGAAGAGGGAAGCAGCTGGAAAGAAAATATCACAGATGAAGCCTGAATCATAAACTATGAGATTAATTATGTGATTAGAGTATGTGAATAAATTTTGTGTAGATGCACATTGTGTATTGACAACAGTATAAAAGGTGCTATAATAAAATTAACATATGAACAATCATTCATATGTTCAATAAAAAACGTACAGTAAATCAAATAATTCATGAAAATAAGGAGAATACCACTATGAAGAAGACTTACAAAATCGATGTAGACTGCGCTAACTGCGCCAACAAGATGGAGGATGCCGCAAAGAATACAGCAGGTGTAAAGGATGCTACAGTCAATTTCATGACACTAAAGATGAGCGTTGAGTTTGAAGAGGAACAGGATGCAAAGGCGGTTATGCAGGAGGTTCTTAAGAACTGTAAAAAGGTAGAGGACGACTGCGAGATTTTCTTATAAATTGCCGGGCGCAGGAATGACAAATGATATTTTTTCAATGCCTGCGCTATAGTAAGGGTGATTATCAAGAGATTATAATGAATGGAGCTATGGCGTATGAATAAAAAGCAGAAAAAAGTACTTGCGCGTATCATAATCGCAGCGGTACTCATGATTATATTACATTTCATACCGGTTAAGGGAATTATCAGGTTCCTGCTTTACATGGTGCCTTATCTGGTCATAGGATACGATATCCTGAAAAAAGCATTTAAGGGAATCAAAAACAAGCAGGTATTTGATGAAAACTTCCTGATGGCGGTTGCCACTGTAGGTGCGATAGAGGTTGCGCTCTATGAGAATGGTGACTATACAGAGGCTATAGCCGTTATGCTCTTCTACCAGATTGGAGAGCTGTTTCAGAGCTATGCAGTCGGAAAGAGCCGTAAGAATATCAGTGAGCTCATGGACATCAGACCCGATTATGCCAATATCGAGGTGGACGGAAAGCTCACCCAGGTTGATCCTGATGAGGTTGCTATCGGCTCGGTAATCGTGGTACAGCCCGGAGAAAAGGTTCCTATCGACGGTGTGATAGTTGAGGGCTCATCTACATTAAACACCAGTGCGCTTACAGGTGAGAGCGTGCCGAGGGATGCAAAATGCGGTGATGAGATAATCAGCGGATGCATCAATATGTCCGGTGTTTTAAAGATTAAAACGACAAAAGAGTTTGGCGAATCAACGGTTTCAAAGATACTTGACCTCGTTGAAAATTCAAGCTCAAAGAAATCAAAATCAGAAAACTTCATATCAAAATTTGCCAAGTATTACACTCCGGCAGTCTGCTACAGTGCACTTGCACTTGCGATACTGCCACCGCTTGTCAGAATACTTTTCATGTCAGCCGCACCACAGTGGGGCAGCTGGATATACAGGGCGCTTACCTTCCTTGTAATAAGCTGTCCGTGCGCGCTGGTCATCAGTATTCCGCTCAGCTTTTTTGCAGGAATCGGAGGCGCCAGCCGCGAGGGCGTTCTTGTAAAGGGCTCAAACTATCTTGAGACCTTATCACAGACCAGATACGTTGTATTTGACAAGACCGGCACCATGACAGAGGGCGTTTTCGAGGTGGCAGGAGTCTACGACAATACGCTCGATAGAGAAAAGGTGCTCGAGTACGCAGCACTCGCAGAGAGCAGCTCATCGCATCCAATCAGCAGGAGCTTACAGAAGGCGTATGGAAAGGAAATCGACAGAACCCGCGTGACAGACGTTGAGGAAATCAGCGGTCACGGAATCACCGCAAAGGTAGATGGCGTATCTGTAGCGGCAGGAAACTACAAGCTTATGAAAAAGCTGGGCTTAAGCTACAGTGAAACCGACAAGGTCGGCACCATAGTCCATATCGCGATAGACGGCAGATATGAGGGCTATATCCTTATCTCAGATAAGATAAAGCCAACCTCAGCGGCAGCAATAAAGGCATTGAAAAAAGCCGGAATAAAAGGTACAATAATGCTTACAGGCGATTCAAGGACAGTAGCCGACTCAGTAGCGGCAGAGCTGGGAATTGATGAAGTATACAGTGAGCTTTTACCGGGTGATAAAGTAGCAAAGGTGGAGGAACTGCTCGCAAGAAAGGGCAGCAAAGAAAAGCTCGCCTTCGTCGGAGACGGAATCAACGATGCACCGGTGCTCTCAAGAGCAGATATCGGAATTGCAATGGGCGCTATGGGCTCAGATGCGGCAATCGAAGCCGCAGATATCGTCCTCATGGATGATGACCCGCTAAAGATAGCAAAAGCAATAAAAATATCGCGCAAATGCCTGCGAATAGTATATGAAAACACATACTTCGCAATAGGCATCAAGCTGATCTGCCTCGTGCTCGGAGCAGTCGGAATAGCCAATATGTGGCTCGCAATATTTGCAGACGTAGGAGTAATGGTGATAGCAGTGTTAAATGCAATCCGCGCATTATTCGTACACAAGCTCTAAATGCATAGAGCCCAAAAAGCAGATATCAAAGCATGATGAAACTACTATATAAAAAATACCAGACAGAATGCACCCAAGAGGTGCACTCTGTCTTTCGCGTATATAAAAAAGTTACTGTGTAACTGCGAAGGCACATGCAATTTATGCGGAGCACCCGCCCCATAGCCAATAAAGAAAAAATAACGCAAGAATAACGCAGAAAGGACACCACACCATGAGCGAAAACATAAATGAACAGATAGAATGCTGCGACTGCAACGAAATCCACGAAGACCTTCTTAAAATAGTAAATGATACAATGCCGGAGGAAACCGAGCTCTACGACCTTGCAGAGCTTTTTAAAGTATTTGGCGACTCCACCCGGATCAGAATCCTCTTTGTGTTGTTTGAAGCGGAGGTATGCGTCTGCGACCTTGCAAAGGTGCTCAACATGACACAGTCTGCCATATCACACCAGCTTAGGATATTAAAGGCAAACAAGCTGGTAAACAGCAGACGTGAGGGCAAATCAGTGTTTTATTCGCTTGCAGACGGACATGTGCGCACAATCATTGCGCAGGGACGTGAGCATATCGAGGAATAATACAGGGAGGAATACACGTGACAGAATTAGAAGAATACTATAACAAATTCAACGAGGAAAAGCGCCTAAACAGCCGTCACGGCAGGGTAGAGTTTATCACCTCCATGAAGTATATACACGATTGTCTTGGTAGCTTGATGAATGAGAAGCAGCTTGCGCTTCGCTCACAGATTAAAATACTGGATGTCGGTGCGGGAACGGGCAGATATTCAGTGCCTCTTGCCGAGGAAGGCTATGATGTGACAGCACTTGAGTTAGTTAAGCATAACCTCGGCAGACTGAAGCAAAAGAGCGATAAAGTAAAGGCATACCAGGGCAATGCCACAAAGCTTAAAAAGTTTGGAAACGATGAATTTGACCTCACACTTGTATTCGGACCTATGTATCATCTGAAGTCGGCAGAGGAAAAGCTTGCCGCATTAAATGAGGCAAAAAGAGTGACAAAACCGGGCGGTTACATACTTGTGGCATACATTATGAATGAGTACAGCGTGATAACCTATGCCATAAAGGAGAAGCATATAAAAGAGGGCATAGAGGGAGGAATGCTCGATGAGAGCTTCCATTGTACAGAAAAAGCTAATGATTTGTACAGTTTTGTCCGATTGGAAGATATAGAGGCATTAAATGCACAGGCAGCCCTTACACGCGAAAAGATAATAGCAGCCGATGGCGCGGCAAATTATATCAGGCCATATTTGAATGCTCTTGACGAGGAAGAGTTTGATATGTTTGTACAGTATCATCTTTCAACATGTGAGAGAGAAGACCTGATGGGAGCAAGTGCGCACACGGTTGATATTCTAAGAGTGCGGTAGTTACGAACCGCTTCAATACAGTATAAGATTACATATGAGGAGAACTATGAAAAACAAGGGATTAAAAATTCTATTATCTGTGCTTTTGGTTTTATGCATAATTATGGCAGGAGCACTCATAGGAAAAGAGTATATTGCAGATAATATAAAAGAAGCCGCCAATCAGAATGGTGTGGATGTAGTGAAAGACACATCGGATGCCGGAAAAGAAGATGATAACGCAGTTGACAGTACGGCAGCAGGCACAGAGAGTACACAGCCTGCTGCAGCAGCCGAAACAGAAGCGGATACACAAAAGCCACAGATGTCAACCATAGTGATTACGGCCACGGGAGACTGTACACTTGGCAACAATCAGGAGCAAAGCTATGACGGCAGCTTTAATTCTTATTATGACTCAAAGGGACAGGACTACTTTTTCGGCGGTGTGAGAGATATTTTTGAGGCTGACGATATGACACTCATCAATCTGGAGTGTGTGCTATCGGATGCGACAGAGCGCGTAGAAAAGCGCTGGAACCTCAAGGGAAAGCCCGGGTACATTGGAATTATGACGGGAAGCTCCATAGAGGCATGCAGTCTTGGAAACAATCACACATATGACTATGGACAGGCTGGACTGGACGATACGAGAAATGTGCTTGAAAATGCCGGGATAGTGTATGGCTTCAATGATCATACCGGTATTTACGAGACGGCTGATGGGACAAAGATTGGAATAGTGTCAGCCAGCCTTTTGTCACAAAACGGTGACCGCGAGGCATATATCCAAAACGGTATAGCACAGCTTCGCGAGCAGGGAGCGGCGATTGTTATCGCATGCTGTCACTGGGGCATAGAGGGCGACCATTATCCGAATGACTATCAGCAGGCGGCAGCACATCGCATCATTGACTGGGGAGCAGACCTGGTAGTTGGAAACCACCCTCATGTGCTGCAGGGGATGGAGGTCTATAACGGCAAAATGATATGCTACAGTCTTGGAAATTTCTGCTTCGGAGGCAATAAAAATCCGGCGGACAAGAACACGGCGATTTATCAGCAGACGTTTACTCTGATAAATGGGGAATTGCAGCCGGGCATAGATGCACAGATTATTCCATGTACCTTAAGCAGCGTAAGCTCATACAATGATTTCAGACCGACAGTGGCTTCTGGCGAAAAAGCTCAGGAGATATGCAATTTAATGAACACATATTCACAAAATTGTAGTAATATAGAGATTGATGGGCTTGGAAAGCTGCATGTAAATTAATAGAACGAATTAAGATAAAAAGCAGTCATGCAACAAATAGCATGTACCATCATACAAATATAGTAAGGGAGCAAAGAGCAATATGTATATGTGGAGAGAGCGCAGTAAAGAAGAAAAGCATGAGGATGTAGTAAATACAGGCCTGCTGCCGCTTGATGTGGTAGAGGGATTTAAGATACGTCCGGGCTTTTTCAGAATGTACGGAGCGTGCGTGGCATCGAACGGAGTGAGCTTTACCATCAATTCTCATGGAGCAACAAGGTGCACTCTTTTATTGTTCAAGCCACAGGCATCAAAGCCGTATGCGAGGATTCCGTTTCCTGATTCATATAGGATAGGAGATACCTACTCCATGCTTGTTTTTGATATAAAGCCGGATGAATTTGAGTATGCATTTTCGTTTGACGGACCATATGAGCCGGCAAAGGGACTTTTGTTTAACGAGGAAAATGTCCTTTTAGACCCATATTCAAGAGCGGTCACTGGACAGCGAAAATGGGGAGAAAAGCCGGAGGGAGGCAAGGATTTTGAGTACAGAGCCAGAGTTGTAAAAAGCAGCTTTGACTGGGGCGACATAAAGCAGCTTGAGCAGCCCTTTGAGGATCTTGTGATTTATGAGACACATGTGAGGGGATATACAAAGGATAAGTCCTCAGGAGTCAGCGCACCGGGCACATTTGCCGGATTGAAGGATAAGATTCCGTATCTGAAGGATCTTGGAATAAATGCAGTGGAGCTCATGCCGATTTTTGAGTTCGATGAGATGGAGAGTGCGAGGGTGGTTGATGATGTACAGCTCTACAATTACTGGGGCTACAACACAGTATCGTTTTTTGCACCGAATACCAGCTATGCCTTCAACGAGGAGCACAACCACGAGGGAGACGAGCTGAAATCGCTGATAAAGGCTTTAAAGGAAAATGGCATAGAGGTCATTCTTGATGTGGTGTTCAACCATACCGCTGAGGGAAATGAGATGGGACCGTGCTTTTCCTTCAAGGGTATAGACAATAACGTGTACTATATGCTGACACCGGATGCACACTATTACAATTTCAGTGGCTGTGGAAACGTTATGAACTGTAATCATCCTGTTGTGCGCAGCTTTATCATAGACTGTCTGAGGCACTGGGCTATTGAGTACAGAGTGGATGGCTTCAGATTTGACCTGGCATCCATTCTCGGAAGAGACCAAAACGGTGCACCTATGGCCAATCCGCCGATTCTTGAGTCGTTGGCATTCGACCCGGTACTTGGCAAGATGAAGCTCATCGCAGAGGCCTGGGATGCAGGCGGACTGTATCAGGTGGGAAGCTTCCCGTCATGGAACAGATGGGCTGAGTGGAACGGCAGATACAGGGATGACATGAGAAGCTTTTTAAAGGGCGATGACGGTATGGCGGGAAATGCCATCACACGTATCACCGGCTCACGCGACCTTTACAGCCCGGAGAGCAGAGGACACAAGGCATCAGTCAATTTCATGACCTGTCATGATGGCTTTACACTGTATGACCTTTACTCATACAATGAAAAGCACAATGAGAAAAACGGCTGGAATAACACAGACGGAGACAACAACGGACATAGCTGGAACTGTGGCGCAGAGGGTGAGACAGACGATCCAAATGTAAACGGACTTAGAAGGCGCCTTATAAAGAATGCGTTTGCAGCGCTTTTGTGCAGCCGTGGCCCGGCGATGTTTTTTGCGGGCGATGAGTTCTGCAACACCCAGTTTGGAAACAACAATGCGTATTGTCAGGACAATATCATTTCATGGCTCGACTGGAGCAGGCTTGAGGAATTCAAAGAAATCCATGATTTCGTGCGTCATATGATTCAGTTCAGGAAAGAGCATCCTATACTCAGAAAGATGACAAAGCCTTCATCCTGCCAGTTCCCGGAAATCAGTGTGCACAACGGTACACCGTTCAATGCCTCAACGGATTACAAGACAAAGCTTATCGGCATCATGTATGCCGGAAGAAATGAGGAGGACACGGAGGATGATATTGTATTCTATTGCATGAATGCATATTGGGAGCCGCTTGTGATGCAGCTTCCGGTGCTTCCGAACGGAAAACACTGGCATGTGGACACCAACACCAATGCAGAGTATTTTGACGGAGAGGACTTCACGGCAAAGACGGAGCTTTTGGGTGTCAACACCATAAGAGTTCCTGCGAGAACCACGATAATACTTGTGGCAGAATAACAATAAAATCTGCAGCCCGGCACACATTGTGATATGTGCACCGGGCTGTTTTCGTTACAGTTTTGGCTTAAACTGTAACATTTCCCCCTTTCATTTTTCAATATATTTTATGTGACATTTGCATTAGCAGCCGGTGATGGTTGTGAAGTGATACCGGAAGGCCTTGTATATATCACATAATCAGTTGTGAGTTGGACAAATTTCGTCTGTGAATCCAAGAAAATAATTGGGTGTTACACCAAAAATTGTACTTAAATGGCAAATGACAAAAATGTCAGGCACTCTACGGCCTGTCCTGTAGCCTGAAATCGTTGATTCTGCACAGCACATGATTTCCGAAAGAGCCACGTTGGTCAAGCTGTGGAGCCTCATCAGATAATCAAGCCTGTCAGGCACAGTTGTGCTAATGGTTGATAGCTGCCTTTCTTGTAAAAAGATATTTATTTCATTCATAAACAAATTGTAACACAATAATCGTAGAAAGCAACAAATATCTGAAAAAATACGAAAAAATTAGAAAACTTAAAATTACAATTTTAAATCCAGCCACCATCAAAAGTGATTATTTGTCCTGTGAGGTAATCAGGTGCAGTGATGACGGAGTAAGCCATATCTGCGACCTCACAGGCTGTGGCAAAGCGTCCGGCAGGGATTTCATCGGCCAGCTCAGCGCGTTCTGTCTCATCAAAGCAGCGGTTCATATCGGTATCTATGACACCGCAGGCTATGGCATTTACCGGAATATGCGATGGCGCAAGCTCCTTGCCGAGTGCCTTGGTAAATGCATTTATACCGCCCTTGCAGGCTGAGTATGCCACCTCACAGGAGGCTCCGACATTGCCCCAGACAGATGAAATCTGTAGTATGCGGCCGCATTTATCGGCAACCATATAAGGGGTGACGAGCTTTGTAAAGTTGAAAACACCGGTCAGATTTATCGCCATGATATTGTTCCATTCATCCGGGGACATGTCGCTCAGCAGCCCGATATGCGATATACCGGCATTGTTAATGAGCACATCTATATGGCCGAAATGGGAAATGGTTTTTAAAACCATATCCTTGGCAAAGAAAAAGTCTCCTACATTTCCGGTGAAGCATAGCACCTCAATTCCGTATGCACAGTGAAGATCATCAGCCAGAGCCTTTAGCCTGTCAGATGAATTGCGGCAGCAAAGTGAGAGGTTATAGCCACAGGAAGCCAGCTTTTTGGCAATGGCGGCACCGATACCGCGTGAAGCTCCGGTTATTATAGCTGTTTTATTTATGTGATTTGTCTGATTTGTCATGATATTCTCCTTATAATTTTCATACCTTGGGGGTTAGCCGGTCACTGCGCTGCCGGGCCGGCTTCATAGTATAAGAAAATAATTACGTGATTAAATTACAGTTCAGTCATGGGTATGATACCTCGCTGTGAGGCTGGGCACAACAGTGTAAATTTATATCATATTATACAGCATAAATCATACCATAAATATATATTATGGGGTAGACAAAATTTATACATTGTGATATTATTTAATAGTTGCAAAACGAATTGCAGACGGCGTGTGGCTCAGTTTGGTAGAGCGCTACGTTCGGGACGTAGAGGTCGCAAGTTCGAATCTTGTCACGCCGATTTATTTATGAATGTATCTGAATAGTTACCGACTATTTCATTTTAGGACACGCGTATAGCGTGTTTTTTTATTTGGTTTTTTGGGGAATCAAAGTAATATATTGCTTTATCAACAAAAAACAGTAAAATAGTACTAGTGTATTGGCTTGCTTTAATAAAAGGACAGGAAATAGGGGATATGAATATTTTTTTACATGCATTTTACACACTAATGATTTTGCATTTTACATTTCCCCATTACTATATCAGTTGTAACAAACAAAGAAACAAGTTCAAGAAAGAAATGGAAGAGGAAATTAAAATGAAAAATCGTATGAAAAAACTTTTAGTTTTAGCAACTGCTGCAACAATGATGACAGCAGCATTTACAGGATGTGGCTCAAGCTCAGACGGGGCAGACAACAATGCAGATACAAGCGCAGATGAAGGTACATCAAATGAGAACTTAAGCGGTTCACTTTCGCTTGCAGGAAGTACTTCAATGGAGAAGCTTTGTGAGGCACTCAAGGAGTCATTCATGGAGAAGAACCCTGGAGTGACAGTAACAGTTGAGTATACAGGCTCTGGTTCAGGAATCGAGTCAGTAACAGCAGGAAGCGTAGATATCGGAGATTCATCAAGAGCACTTACAGATGATGAGAAAGCAAACGGCGTTGAGGAAAACATCGTAGCAATCGACGGAATTGCAGTTATCACAGACAAGGACAACTCAGTAACAGAGCTTACATCAGATGACTTAAAGAAAATCTACACAGGTGAGATTTCAAACTGGAAAGACCTTGGTGGAAAAGATGAGGCAATTGTAGCAATCGGCCGTGAGGCTGCTTCAGGAACAAGAGGAGCCTTCGAGGAGCTTCTTGATGTAAAGGAACAGTGTAAATATGCACAGGAGCTTGATTCAACAGGAGCAGTTCTTGCAAAGGTAGGCTCAACACCGGGAGCAATCGGATATGTTTCACTTGACGTACTTGATGATACAGTAACAGCAATGAAAATTGACGGCGTAGATGCAACAGAGAAAAACATCGTAGCAGGCAAATATCTCCTTTCTCGTCCATTCGTAATGGCTACAAAGGGCAAAATTGACGAGCAGAACGATATTGTTAAGGCTTGGTTTGACTATGTAAACTCAGATGAGGGACAGGCAGTTATCAAGAAGGTAGGCCTTATCCTCCCACAGTAGAAATTATCAGTCATAGTAATAATACAAAATACAGACATCAGTATTAATACATATCGACAAGATACAGGGTTTCCTCAGGAAATGGCAGGTTTCCTGGGGAACTTTTTGAAACAAGGAGTATCAAATGAAACATAAATCCATAGTAGAGAATGTTGCCCGAATAATATTCACGGTATGTGCGGTTGTGGCAATATTCGCAGTTTTATCAATAACAATTTATATGTTCCTTAAAGGCGCACCGGCATTTTTCAAGGTCGGAGTGTTAAACCTCTTATTCGGAACAAAATGGGCGCCGACAGCGGCAGACCCAAGCTACGGAATATTGTACATAATCCTCACATCCATCATAGGAACAGCAGTATCTATACTCATAGGAGTGCCAATTGCTCTTCTTACAGCAGTATTTCTTACTGAGGTGTCAAACAAAAAGCTTTCAGCGGTAGTGCAGCCGGCAGTAGAGCTGCTTGCAGCCATTCCATCAGTAATCTATGGACTTTTAGGACTTATGATACTTAATCCGGTATTATACAAGCTGGAGAAGCATGTTTTTGCAAACTCAGCAACGCATCAGTTTACCGGCGGATCAAATCTGCTTGCAGCAATCATAGTGCTTGCAATCATGATTCTTCCTACGGTAATCAACATGAGCGTATCATCAATACAGGCAGTACCGCAGCAGATGAGAGCGGCATCACTCGCCCTTGGAGCAACAAAGATACAGACAATTTTTAAAGTGACGGTTCCTGCAGCAAAGTCAGGAATCATGACAGGAATTGTGCTCGGAATAGGACGTGCACTTGGAGAAGCTATGGCTATCAACATGGTAGCCGGTGGAACGGTAAGCTTTCCACTTCCGTTCAACTCAGTGCGTTTCCTTACCACACAGCTTGTCAGTGAGATGGGATACGCAAGTGGACTTCACAGACAGGTGCTTTTCTCAGTAGGCCTTGTACTTTTTGTGTTTATCATGATAATCAACCTCACCCTTATGAAACTCAAAAAGAAAGGAGCTGTGGAAAATGACTAGTATAAATGGAAAACGCCGCAGAATAGGCGATGATGTAGTATATTTTTTCATATATCTGTGTGCAGCATTATCGGTAGTGCTGCTTGCGGGAATCATCATATATGTATTTGTCAGGGGAATCGGCCAGGTAAACTTGCAGTTTCTGACCAGCGAGACATCTGTCTTAAGAGGCACTGTCGGAATAGCGGGAAACCTGCTTAATACACTTTACATCATAATTATCACCATGCTCATAGCAACTCCTGTCGGAGTGGGAGCTGCCGTATACCTGAATGAGTATGCAAAGCCGGGTAAGCTCGTATCCACAATAGAGTTTGCCACAGAGACACTTGCAGGAATACCGTCAATCATCTTCGGTCTCTTCGGAATGATGTTTTTCGGACAGACAATAGGCTTTGGCTACAGTATCCTGACAGGTTCACTGACACTGACGCTCATGGTGCTGCCTCTCATCACCAGAAACACACAGGAGGCACTTAAAACTGTACCGGACAGCTACAGACACGGAGCAGTCGGACTTGGAGCCGGAAAATGGCACACCATCCGTACCATCCTGCTGCCATCAGCCATGCCGGGAATTATCACAGGTGTTATCCTTGCAATCGGCAGAATAGTCGGTGAGTCAGCAGCACTCCTATTTACAGCAGGAAGTGCAGGAATGCTTCCAAAGGTTGCCAGCGGATATTTCTCAAAGATAATGCAGTCAGGTGGAACACTTACCATCAAGCTCTACCTTGCAGCGACAAGTGAAGGAAAATTCGACCAGGCATTTGGAATTGCGGTTGTGCTTCTCGTAATTGTATTCTTAATCAACATCCTGACAAAGGTGCTGGCAAAGAAATTCCAGGCGAAGTAAACAAATCAACCGGTTATTATAATGATATGAGGGTCAAAAGGTATTTTACCCCTTTAATCATAATAATAAATTAACGAATATAGTAAATAACAAATATAATGAACTAACTAAGAAAAGAAGCTTCGATTTGATATCAGTAAATCGGAGCTTCTTTTGAGTTTCATTAAGATTATTTCTTAAACAAATCTTAATGTGTTACATAATTGGATTTTAATGTTACAATTGATACAATAAGATCAACATAAAACTTCCGGAGGCAATTATGTATAAAGTATTAGTATGTGATGATGAAAAAGACATTGTATCGGCAATCAGCATTTATTTAACCAGCGATGGCTACGAGGTAATCCCGGCGCGAAACGGGCTGGAGGCGCTCGACATAGTAAAGCACAATGACGTGCATCTTGTCCTGATGGATATCATGATGCCTGTCATGGACGGCATAGAGGCGATGGTGGAAATCAGAAAAATCTCTAATGTGCCGGTCATACTGCTCACTGCCAAAAGTGAGGACACAGACAAGGTGCTCGGGCTCACGGTCGGAGCAGACGACTATGTGACGAAACCGTTTAACCCGGTAGAGCTGCAGGCGAGGGTGAAGTCGCAGATCAGGAGATACATGCTTCTTGGCGCAGGCAATACAAGCGCAGGAAAGCTGGTAATCGGAGGAATTGAGCTGGATGACAAATCAAAGACGGTGACAGTTGATGGCGAGGCAGCCAATCTCACACGTACAGAGTACGATATTTTGAAGCTTCTCATGGAGCATCCGGGCGAGGTGTATTCGCCGAATCAGATATATGCAAAGGTCTGGAAGGATGAGCCATATGGGACAGAAAACACGGTGGCGGTACATATCCGTCATCTCAGAGAAAAGGTTGAGATAAATCCGGCAGAGCCAAGATACTTAAAGGTCATCTGGGGCCGCGGATACAAAATTGATGCTGAATAAAATGAAAGGTGAATGATATGAAAAAAATATCAAGAAATCTGTGGCTTAAGCTGGCGGCATTTATAGTATGCTCGGTCATGGCGGCAGGGCTTGTTGTAACAACGTTAGTTGCAGTGTACACAAACAATTATGAAAGCACAGCACAGCTAAGGGATGAGATTCATGCGAATATTGCAGGAGCCTATAGCAGACAGATGGTGTACAATTATGAATCCGGTGATGACAATGCATTTTCGCAGATGATGGACGATACCAACCTGCAGGCCGCAGTGGTAAAGAGTAATGAAACATCAGAGGACAAGGTTGATGTGAAATCTGATGCTGCAAAGGTGTATTCAAGTGTAGATGAAATATCAAATCCGGATTATATTTTTAGCTACAAGGCAAAGAACTTAAAGTGGAACAGGCTTTCAAATCTGTGGGATGCAATGAGCGGCAGCTATGAGGAGTCAGACGCTGCTTCAAGCGATATGAACAGTGAGAGAATCAGCTCAATCATGTATTCCAAGACAAATGGGCTCTTTTATCTGTGCCTGAATGATGGCACAGCTTATGTCATTCCAAAGGTGAGGGTGATGACAGGCTCTAACGATAATAGCTCGCTCGGCTTATATAAGGTAGTTGAGAAAACCGATGAGAATGGAAATAAATACTTTGCCTATGAGGAGATGTTTACAGGCCAGCCACTCGATACTTCCGGCTTTGCCGAGTGGAAAAATGTAAAGTGCTATGATGAAAAAGGAAATCATATAAAGTGTGGCATGAATCTGGAGGATGACGATGATTCGGGCTTTGAAAGTGACGGTTCTTACTACGATTATGATGAGGATGTTTATTATGACCGTTACGAAATTATAAAAGTGGTGGAGCAGGTGAATGAGAGTTATGAGCTTTTACCGGATACATTTAAGATATCAGACAACGGAATTGTGTACTATCCATACACCTCAACGGAAGATAAGCCTGGGTACTATTATGTGTATGCAAAGCTGCCTGAGCAGCTTCAGGAAAAGGGCGATTACTTCAATCAGGCAGACAGCGTACTGGATATCATGGAATTTACAGAGACACATTTGAGTGTATTGTTTGTCGTATTTATACTTGGTTTTGTGATTACGGCGGGGTATCTGCTGACGGTTGCCGGAAAACGCGAGGATTCGGAAGAAATTAAATTACGATTATATGACAGGCTGCCGTATGGGGTGATGCTTGGAGTGACAATGCTTGCAGACTTTATGGTATTTCCGGCAGGCTTTTTACTTATAAAGCAGCTTCCGGTGGTGGCACTCATTTGTCTGGCGGCAACCATGGTTTCGCTTGAAGCAATCCTTTCAACATACGTAAGAATCAGGGCGCATGAGTTCTGGAAGCATACACTGTGCTACTATGTTGTGAGATTTTTCCTAAAGCCTGTCAAAAAGCTATGCAGGATGGTATTTGCCCCAATCAGATATGGCTTTGCCTGGATAGAAAGAAATGTACCGCTGTTTTTGATCAGTATGCTTGCATTCGGTTTCATATGCCTGCTCGAGCTTATAGGCTTTGGAATAGGGAGTATTGGATTTATATTCATTATAAAGCTTATAGAGCTTGCGTTTCTTATCGCATTTATCATGCAGTATGACAGGATAAGATGCGCCGCAAAAGCTATAGCAAACGGAGATTTTTCACAGCCCGTTGATACATCAAGGCTCATGCTGTTTTTCAGAAAGCATGGTGAGGATTTGAACAATGTGAGCAATGGAATAGAGGCCGCGGTCTCTGAAAAAATGAAGAGCGAGCGCTTCAGGACGGAGCTCATCACAAATGTATCGCATGATATCAAGACACCGCTCACCTCCATTATCAATTATGTGGACCTGTTGCAGAAGGAGGATATAGATAACGAGAAGGTACGCGAATATCTTGACGTTCTTGACAGACAGTCATCACGTCTGAAAAAATTAATTCAGGATTTACTTGAAGCTTCAAAGGCATCGACCGGCAGTATAAATGTAGAACTTGAGGAACTGGATGCGGCTGTTATGCTGTCGCAGGTAGCTGGGGAATATGAAGAAAAATTCAAGAAAAATAATCTTGATTTAATTATTAAAAATGACGTTACGCCTGTCATGATTCAGGCAGACGGACGACATCTGTGGAGGGTGTTTGATAACCTGATGAACAACATCAACAAATATGCCCAGTCTGGCACGAGAGTGTACATTGACATCATTCCAAAGGACAGCGGAGCCATCATAGCCTTCAAGAATGTGTCGGCTACACCGCTTAATATTTCAAGCGATGAGCTTAAGGAGCGTTTTGTCAGAGGAGACAGCTCTCGAAATACCGAGGGCAGCGGACTTGGACTGTCTATTGCAGAAAGCCTTATGAAGCTTATGAATGGTACTTTGGAGCTGACTGTGGATGGTGATCTTTTTAAAGTGACTTTGGAGTTTTAAACTTATAAGGCATTAGAAACAGCAACAGCCGGGGCATCTGCCCCGGCTGTTACACTATTATTTTCAGACCAGCTGCTCAATAATGCAACTGTGATGTTTTTTATTCTTGCCATCCATATTATAATTTATTCCAACAAGCAGTACCTTACCAGAGTATTCCTTTAAAACCCCGTGATAACGTTTTTCCTTTATCTGCCTTATTGCACTATATGCCGATTGATTATATTTAAGTTCAATAATCATTGCAGGTCTTTCTCCTGCATTTAGCCTTGGTATGAAAACAAAATCAGCAAAGCCTTTGCCCGCTGGCATCTCTCTAACAACATTATAATATGCAGGTGCTGTAAAATATGCCATAGATAAAACACAGCTTAGTGAATTTTCATCATTATATTTAAGTATTGATGTGTAGGCATCGTGAGCTTTTTCAATGAGCTCGGCCACTTTTTCACTGTCACCATTTATGGTTGCTTGCAAAAGTTCATCACATCTTGAAATCGAATCTGCTACTTTACTCCATCCACTTGTACAAAGTGCAGCCTGATAGGCTTTTTTAACCTCAAAATTTGGAACAAACGCATTTTTTTCATCTATGTTATATCCTAAATATCCCAAATGAATTAAAGCTGTGAGGGCTTCATCTTTAGATGAAATTGATACAAAATCATTCTGAAAGGTATCTGTATTCACGTAAACCATGCCATCTGATAACATTGTCATTATATCATCTTTTAAGCCATCATAATTCATCGTAATAAATGTGTTTATAGAGGCAAATGAAGATGTGTTTTTCCAATATGAATCGAATCTGTGCCTCTCTATTGCCATAGAAACAGAATTTGGATTGTACATATGAAGTCCATTAATCAAATAACCATTGTACCAAGCCTTCGTATTATCCATATCCAGTTGAAACTGTTCGCATAATTGTTTCACTTCATTTTCTGTAAATCCAAAAAACCGTGTTATAGGGTACGAATCAATCATAGTAAATTCGGTAAAATTATTTAGGGCAGACTCATCTTTTATCTTCTTAATCGGCAAAATTCCGGTAATATAAGCTAGTGCCAAAAATGATTTTGACTCCTCCGACTTGAATAATGAATGTAAAAACTGTAGATATTTGTGAACAAGCTCCACTTCCTTGCTGTTACGGATAACGCAATCCCATTCATCAACTATTATCACAAAAGGAATCCCTGTATCTTTATAAATCACCATCAGATTATAGCTCAGACTATCCTCATAATTCAGCTTATCTCCAAATTCACGCCTGAAATCTTTGTAAATATATTCCTGTATTTTTTCTATCAGATTATCTTTATATGAATCCCAAAAGGTAGAAACATCAACATGAATAACATTATATTTATTCATGTATTTTTTATAATCGGAATATGTCTCAATCCTGGTACCGGCAAATATATCAGTAGAATCGCACCCCAGACTGTAATATGCATCTATCATACCTGCCGCGTGTGATTTGCCAAACCTGCGGGCATGACTGACAGCAATGCAGTTTCTTGGTGTACCAAGCCATTCATTTGTGTAATTAAGCAGCTCTGTTTTATCAACATATATCTTATAATTTCGGTCTTTTCTGAAGCTATCATTGCTTGGGTTGAAATATATACCCATACTGTTGTTCCCCCTTTCGCTTTATTTTCTTATTATACCATATATTTAAAAAAAAGTATTTTATATTTTACTATAAAAAAACTGATGTGCCATACTTGCATGCAAGCATGATGCATCAGTTCTTCTTGTTCTCAGGGGAACTTGAATAAAGCCCCCATATATATAAGCAAAATTAGCTGCTACGGAGTGTAGACAAAGCGCGAGTATTAATATGTACGTGATTTAATTATCCTTAATCATCATATCAACTCCAAAAACCTCTCATGAATCCGTGTATCATCATCAAGCTCCGGATGAAAAGCCAGCCCAATCTGGTTCTTATACTGCACACCGACAATTTTGCCATCATACTCTGCGAGTACACGCACATCATTCTTTGCTGAAGCATCAATAGCTTCCACGTAAGGCGCCCTGATAAATGTCATGGTAAAGTCAAAGCTATTGTCAAACCTTGCTGTGGCCTCAAAGCTTCCAAGCTGTCTGCCGTAGGCATTTCTTTTAACAGTGACAGGCAGAGTGCCGAAATATACGTTGTCATCGTTGCTGATATGTGAAGCTAAAAGGATAAGACCGGCGCAGGTTGCAAGCACCGGAAGTCCGTTTGCGATTCTTTCTTTAAGCTCATCAAACATATCAAGCTCACGCAGCAGCTTGCCCTGTACAGTGCTTTCACCACCCGGCAGCACGAGGGCGTCTATGTCACAGATATCTGATTTTTTGCGCAGCTCAACACACTCACAGCCTAAAGACTCAAGCATGCGCTTGTGCTCAATAAACGCTCCCTGAACGGCTAAAACACCAATCTTAAGTCCTGATTTCATTTTTATTTGCCTCTTTCTTCCATGATGATTTTAATCTCGCTCTCGTTGATTCCGACCATAGCCTCACCGAGATCCTCAGAAAGCTCTGCGATAAGCTTCGCATCTGTAAAGTTTGTCACAGCCTTTACGATAGCGGCAGCTCTCTTGGCAGGATCGCCTGATTTAAAGATACCTGAACCGACGAACACACCCTCAGCACCGAGCTGCATCATAAGAGCCGCATCAGCCGGAGTAGCCACACCGCCGGCCGCAAAGTTTACAACAGGAAGCTTGCCGTTATCGTGAACAAACTTGACCAGCTCGAAAGGCACCTGAAGATTTTTAGCTGCCTCGAAAAGCTCATCCTCACGCATGGAAGTAAGCTTTGCAATCTCAGAATTCATCTTTCTCATATGTCTGACAGCCTGCACGATATCACCTGTACCGGGCTCACCCTTTGTACGGATCATGGAAGCTCCCTCGTTGATACGGCGGAGAGCCTCACCGAGATCTCTTGCACCACATACGAAAGGCACCTTGAAATCTCTCTTGTTGATATGGTACACATCATCAGCAGGTGAAAGCACCTCAGACTCGTCAATGTAGTCAATCTCGATTGCCTCAAGTATCTGAGCCTCCACGAAGTGACCGATACGGCACTTTGCCATGACGGGGATGCTGACAGCCTCCTGAATTCCCTTGATCATCTTAGGGTCGCTCATTCTTGAAACACCGCCTGCGGCTCTGATATCAGCAGGAATTCTTTCAAGCGCCATGACAGCACATGCACCGGCAGCCTCAGCAATCCTGGCCTGCTCCGGAGTAGTGACATCCATGATGACACCGCCCTTTAGCATCTGTGCAAGACCTTTGTTGAGTTCGTATTGAGTATTCTTATTGTTTTCCATTTGTTAAATCTCCTTTTATTTTTATATTGCTTTTATGTCAATTTATATGACGGATGCAGTCAGGCGTGAGCAAATATGTTTAGGTGGCGCAGGCGGCGTGTACACTCTCGTGAGAGCGCATAGCGGAGCTGCTTAGATACTGTTGAATTATGCCCATGAAAACCAGAAATGCACCGGCATGGAAGCCGGGGCAAGGAGCTATCGAGCCATGGAGGGCGAGTAGCGACGGTTTCGTCTGGCATAGAAAAACTATAAGGCATAATTCATACAGTATCTTGGCAGCAAAGCGTAGCGAACACGAGAGTGTACACGCCGCCTGAGCCGCCGGGCTGTATTTGCTCATGCCAGCCATATATCATGGTTGCAATATTACGCTACATCTGGTAATATTAAAATATTCAAAATAAGGAAAATAAAAATGCCAGAAAGCGGTGAATCAAATGCTGACCTACGACCTCACAAAAACAGACGGACCACTCTACAAATGCCTGTATGAGTGCATCAAAAACGATATATCACAGGGAAAATTAAGCTCCGGGGAGAAAATGCCATCAAAGCGTACCCTCGCCAAGAATCTGGGAGTTAGTACCATTACGGTTGAAAATGCTTATGACCAGTTGATAGGCGAGGGCTATATGTTTGCAAGACCAAAGAGGGGCTATTTCATAGCCGATGTGTCAGATATCAGGGTAATCAAGGCACCGGTGCAGAAGGAGCTTAGCATAAAGCTGCCGCCTGAGCAGGATGAAAGTATATTTGACTTCTCATCAAACAGGACAGACCCGGGTAACTTTCCGTTTTCCATATGGGCAAAGCTCATGCGAGAGACGATTTCCCTTAGGGAGCAGGAGCTTTTGTCGGTGTCGCCGTGTGGCGGAGTGAGAGAGCTTCGGGAAGCGATAGCAAGTCATCTGTCATCGTTTCGCGGTATGAATGTGGACCCGGACCAGATAATAGTCGGAGCGGGAACAGAGTATCTGTACGGACTGCTTGTGAAGCTTTTGGGTACGGACAAGGTATACTGCGTGGAGGATCCGGGCTATAAGAAAATCAGCCAGATATACGAGTGCAACAATGCAAAATGCCTGCCGGTGCAGATGGATGAGCAGGGCATCAGCGTTGAGCTTATAAAGAAAGCGAACGCGCAGATAGCGCATATCAGCCCGACACACCATTTCCCGACAGGAATCACCATGCCTGTAAACCGCCGCTATGAGCTTTTGGCATGGGCCAACGAGAGCAGCGACAGATACATCATAGAGGATGATTACGACAGTGAGTTTCGCATGAACGGACACCCGATACCGCCCATCCTCTCGATAGATGCGTGTGAAAAGGTCATCTATATAAATACATTTTCAAAATCTCTCACATCCACCATCCGAATCAGCTACATGGTGCTGCCGGAGCATCTGGCAAATGAGTTTTACAGGAGGCTTTCATTTTACTCATGTACGGTATCAACCTTCGAGCAGTACACGCTGGCACGATTTATCAGCGAGGGCTATTTTGAAAAGCACATAAACAGGATGAGACTGCACTACGGCAGAAAGCGCCAGAGCGTGCTTTCGTCCATAAAAAGCTGCTTCACTGAAAAGGAATGCAGGGTAATAGAAAATGACTCCGGACTGCATTTTATCATACAGTTTGACACGAACCTTCCGGACAAAACAGTTGAAGAGCTGCTATTGAAAAAAGGCATAAAGCTTCAGGCGATTACCCATTTCAACCTGATCAAGCCAAAGGAAGACAGGCATCAGTTTATTATCAATTACTCAAATATTGATGCAGACAGGATAATGGACAAGCTTCATATAGTTAAAGAAACCTTAAATTTGACATAGATTTTACATACATCTGATAGAGCATTTTACAAAGCATCCATATAATGTATTCTCGAAGACAAGAAATTTATTACATGTTGCAGGAGATACAAATGGAGAAAAAAATCAAAATTCAGGTTCGCGACCTGAATCTGTATTATGGCCAGAATCATGCACTGCATGGTGTCAATATGGACATAAAAGAAAACAGCGTGACAGCGCTGATCGGACCGTCAGGATGTGGTAAGTCCACATTTTTAAAATGTATCAACAGAATGAATGATCTGGTTGACAACGTCAGAATCGAGGGAAGCATAGAGATAGATGGTGAGAATATATATGCACCATCAGTCGATACAACAGTACTTCGCAAAAAGGTCGGCATGGTTTTCCAGCAGCCGAATCCGTTCCCGATGAGCATATATGACAATATCGCATATGGCCCGAGAGTGCATGGCATCAAGGATAAAAAGATACTCGACCAGATAGTTGAGGAAAGCCTTGAAGGTGCTGCGATATTCAATGAAGTTAAAGATAGATTAAAGAAATCTGCTATGGGACTTTCGGGTGGACAGCAGCAGAGACTGTGTATTGCGAGAGCGCTTGCCGTACAGCCGGAGGTGCTTTTGATGGATGAGCCAACATCAGCGCTTGACCCTATCTCTACTTCAAAGATAGAGGAACTCATGGAGGATTTAAAGAAAAAGTACACAGTTGTAGTTGTAACACATAACATGCAGCAGGCAGTGCGTGTGTCAGACGATACAGCCTTCTTCCTTGTGGGAGATATGGTTGAGTTTGGTGACACAAAGACAATTTTCTCATATCCACAGGACAAGAGAACAGAGGACTACATCACAGGGAGGTTTGGTTAATGAGATCGAAATTCGACGAGCAGCTTAAGAAACTGAATGAAGAAATGATGCACATGGGAAGCATGATTGAGGAGTCAATACAGAAAGCAATCGAGGCATTTATACATCAGGATGCCGATAGCGCCAAAGCCATCATGGAGGGCGATTCAGAGATAGACAGAGAGCAGAAAAAGATAGAGAGCCTGTGCTTTAATCTGCTCATGCAGCAGCAGCCTGTAGCAAGAGACCTTAGAACAATTTCTGCAGCGATGAAGATGGTTACTGATATGGAGCGTATTGGAGACCACGCGGCCGATATCAGCGAGATGACCATTTTGATGAGCAGTGACAAGCCATACAGGGTCAATATAGAGCATGTCAAAAGCATGGCTTCAGAGACAATGCTTATGCTTATCAGGGCAATCGAGGCATATGTTGAGAAGAATAATGACAAGGCTCACATAGTGATGAAGCAGGATGATGTGGTTGATGATCTTTTTGATAAGGTAAAGGCTGAGCTTATTGATTTCATCAGGGAGCATCCTGAGGATGGTGAGCAGGCAGAGGATCTTCTCATGGTTGCAAAATACTTCGAGCGTATCGGAGACCATGCAACAAATATTGCTGAGTGGGTTGAGTTTGCACTTGATGACAAGGTTCGCAAATCATGATTTAATCTTTATGCTGAAAAATTAAATCATAGTTATATACAGACAAAATTGATACAGACGATGGATTTTACATAAATTTTACATAAAACCATCGTCTGTTTTACATTAGTAATGTATAATCGAAAGTAAAAAGCAGGTAAAAATTTTACATAAGATTTTTTGAAATGGAGAAAGCTATGGCACTTATTTATATTGTAGAGGACGACGAGAGCATACGTGAGATAGAGACTATTGCTCTAAAAAACAGTAATTACATCGTCAGTGCATTTGAAAACGCAAAGGAATTTTACAAGAAGCTGGATGAACTCGTACCGGACCTCATACTGCTTGATGTGATGCTTCCGGATGAGAGTGGCTACGATATCGTGAGAAAGCTCAGAAAACGTCCGGCCACACAGGATATTCCTATTATAATGGTCACAGCCAAGACAACAGAGATGGATATGATAAAAGGGTTTGACGGAGGCGCAGATGATTACATCAAAAAGCCTTTCTCAATCATGGAGCTTATCACAAGAGTAAAGGCACTGCTTAGGAGAACAGCGAAGGAGGAGCCGAAGCTTTTAAAGCTGGATGATCTGGTGATTGACCATGAGCGCCATGTGGTTACAGTGAACAATGAGCCGGTCGACCTTACATACAAGGAGTACGAGCTTTTAAGGCTTCTGATGGGCAGTCAGGGCATAGTCATGACCAGGGAGGTCATCATGAGAAGCGTCTGGGATACTGACTTTGAGGGCGAGACACGTACAGTGGACATGCACATAAAGACACTCCGCCATAAGCTGGGTGACTATGGCAGCAGGATAAAGACAGTCAGAAATGTGGGCTATGTTATAGAATAATAGCTGTTATAATGATTTCTAATATACATAAGCGGAGCGTACAGCATGAAAAAGAAGATTAATTACTATCTGGTAGCAACAGCACTTTTTGTAGCAGTTGCCACTATGGTTTCCATGACAGTAATCAACTATTACCTCTTTCAGAAGCAGGTAAAGGAAGACCTGCATGTCATGGCAGAGACAATAGAAAGCACCGGAATACTAAAACAGGATATAAATGAAATCCCGCAGATTGACGTGGAGGGTATTCGTGTCACTTGGATTGACGAGGACGGCACAGTGCTGTATGACAATCAAAATGATGTGAAAAAACTTGAAAACCATGGCGACAGACCGGAAGTTGAATCTGCATTTGATAAAGGCGAGGGAGACAGCGTGAGAACCTCAGCCACCATGAACAGCAATACCTTCTATCACGCCATAAGGCTCGACGATGGAACGGTACTGCGTGTCTCTATTGCGGCGAGAAGTATCTGGAACATGTTTGCAAGCAATATACCGGCCATGCTTATAGTGACGGTTATCATAGCCGGAATATGTGTGGTTCTCGCAAAGAGCCTGACCAGAAAGCTCATGAAGCCAATCGAGACACTCGCAGGCAACCTGGAGCAGGCCTCTGTCATCCAGAAAAAGACCGAGTACAAGGAGCTTGTTCCTTTCATGAACGCGATAAGGATACAGCATGAGGGAGTGCTTGCCGCGGCAAAGAGCAGACAGGATTTTACAGCCAATGTGTCACACGAGCTAAAGACTCCGCTCACAGCCATCTCCGGCTACGCAGAGCTCATAGAAAACGGCATGGTCGAAAAGGAGCAGCAGATTCATTTTGCAACTGAAATCAGAAGAAATGCACAGCGCCTGCTTTCCTTAATCAATGATATCATAAAGCTCTCTGAGCTTGATTCCAGCGAGGCACAGCAGGGCTTTGAACAGCTTGATCTGTACGGTCTGGTCAAGGACTGCATGGAAAATCTACAAGTGAACGCCAAGCAGAGAAATGTAGCACTCAATTTTGACGGTACTGACTGTATGGTGCGGGGCAACAGGCAGCTTCTCACGGAGCTCGTTGAGAATCTGTGCCAGAATGCCATCCGCTATAACAATGATGGCGGCACCGTAAATGTGACGGTACACAAGCTAGGCGGCAAGACAGTCCTCACGGTCGAGGACAACGGCATAGGCATACCAAAGGATCAGCAGGAGAGGGTCTTTGAGCGCTTCTACAGAGTGGACAAGAGCCGCTCGAAGGAGACCGGCGGCACAGGGCTGGGACTTGCGATAGTAAAGCATATAGTGCAGCTGCATGATGCAGGGCTTACGCTCGACAGCGAGGTGGGGCGTGGCACAACAATAAAGGTGGAGTTTTAGCTCCGCCTTTTTGCATGCAGGGCGGGACGTAAGCATCGGGCAGTGGGACGCACACCATACTCCCGCGTGAGCTACGCTTCGTGTCTAAGAGTCTGTAGGAATTATGCTTTTTAGGTTTTCGATGCCCGACGAAACCGGCTTTTATGCGCCGTCCGTGGCGCATAACGCCTTGCCCAGCCGTCCATGGCTTGGCATTTCTGTTTATTGAGGCATAATTCAACAGACTCTAAGCCACTTGGCTATGCGCTCCAGCGGGAGTACGATGTACATCCCACTGCCCGGTGCTTACGTCCCCCCCCCGCGCCATTTCAGCCCGTAGTAATAAGAAAACCGGGCACACAAGCCCTTGCAAAATTGTGGCGCAGTGTTTATAATAATTTGTTAGCAGCGAAAACAAGGCAAGACCAGGAGGAACAGCCATGTATCAGGAAATATCAAAATTACTTATGTACGGAGATTTATCTCAGGACGAGATACTTTATAAATTGGGACAGCTCTTTGAGCAGTTTGAGGTGGGCGAGTACAACAAGACAGAGCTTGTGCGCGACATCAATACACAGGTCAAGAGAATCCTAAAGGTAGCGACAGACTATGGTTTTGACGACAATCTGTGGCACAACTATCTCACTTTCTTCCTTATGATGAGTGAGAATCCGTTTTCCATCACCTGTGAGAAGGTCGGAGCCAGCGATGGCAGCGTAAACGGGCTTGTGGCAAACGATTTCAGGATTTTTAAGCAGCTTTTCGATTATGATTTTAAGCCAATCGAGTCAGCACTTGGAATCGACTGCTTCACACAAATCAGCAATTACAGGGCCATTGTGAAAAAAGACCTTATGTACAATCACAATGTCAGCGAGAAGGTAAGGGCGCTGAGCAAGAAGCTTGAGGCAGCTAAGGACGAGCAGGAGTTCTTTGATGTGGTGACAGGCTTTTACAAGGCATACGGAGTCGGCATGTTTGGTCTCAACAAGGCATTCAGGATTGAGGAGCATCTGGACGGTGGCTTTTCTTTCATGCCAATCAACAATATGGATGCGGTCATGCTCGATGACCTGATCGGCTATGAAATCCAGAAGAAAAAGCTCACAGACAATACAGAAGCGTTTGTACAGGGAAAAAAGGCCAACAATGTGCTGCTTTTCGGAGACAGCGGAACCGGAAAATCAACAAGCATCAAGGCCATTGTCAATCAGTATTATGATGACGGACTGCGCATGATTGAGATATACAAGCATCAGTTTAAATATCTGTCAAAAATTATCGCAGCAATCAAAAACAGAAACTACAGATTTATCATATATATGGATGACCTCTCATTCGAGGAGCATGAGATTGAGTACAAGTTCCTAAAGGCAGTTATCGAGGGTGGCGTGGAGACAAAGCCTGACAACATACTGATTTATGCAACCTCTAACCGCCGTCACCTGATCAAGGAGACATGGAATGACCGTAATGACCAGGACAACAGCAATGACAAGCACCACTCCGATACGGTTGAGGAGAAGCTGTCACTTGTAAACCGTTTTGGTGTGACGATCAGCTACTCAAAGCCATCGCAGAAGGAGTTCTTCAACATCGTGACAGAGCTTGCGAGAAAGAGCGGCTGCACACTTTCAGACGAGGAGCTGTGCAGGGAGGCAAACAAGTGGGAGCTCAGCCATGGTGGCATTTCGGGACGTACTGCAACACAGTTTGTCAACTACATTATGGCTAACAATTAAGCAGCAGGCATAAGCATGAAAGGATAGTATATGCTCTACCAGATAAGTAATGGCGCTGTCGCATTTGGCGACGACGTCATTTTGCATAGTATAGATTTTGAAATCAGAAACACAGAAAAGATAGCGATAGTCGGCAGAAACGGCTGTGGCAAGACAACACTTTTAAAGCTCATTTCAGGCGAGGTTGAGATGGAAAAGCTCGACAGCGATGAGAGCGCCTTTATTGCAAAGGCAGGAAACCCGGAGATAGGGTATCTGAAGCAGATTGCGTTTGATGATCCTGATGTGACACTCGAGCAGGAGGTGCGCAAATGCTTCGTGAAAATGGACGAGCGAAAGGCAGAGCTTGCGCGCGCGGCGGCAGAGCTCGAGCATGATTATTCCGATGAAAAGGTAGCCAGATATACCGCAATGGAGGAAGCCTTCAAGGATGATGGCGGCTATTATTATGAGAAGGAATATGAGGTCATGATCCGCAAGTTCGGCTTCTCTGATGATGAGCGCAAAAAGCCAATCCGTGACTTTTCCGGAGGGCAGCAGACCAAGATAGCATTCATAAAGCTGCTTTTGTCAAAGCCTGACATACTGCTTTTGGACGAGCCGACCAACCACCTCGATGTCACGACTATCGAGTGGCTTGAGGGCTATCTGAAGTCGTACCCGAAGGCAGTGGTTGTCGTATCCCATGACCGTATGTTTCTCGACAATGTGGTAGATGTGGTATACGAGATAGAGTACGGCACAGCAAGGCGCTATCCGGGCAATTATACCAATTTTATCGCCCGTAAAAAGGAAAACTACGACAAGCAGATGAAGGATCACATCGCCCAGCAGAAGGAGATAGAGCGTTTGCAGCGTATGGTTACGCGCTTCAAGGGCAAGCCGACCAAGACATCCATGGCGCAGTCAAAGCAGAAGGCTATCGACCGCATGGTGATTATCGAGGCGCCGGACAAGTACGACAACAAGACCTTCCATGCCAATTTCCAGCCCGAAAAGGAGACCGGAAACGATGTGCTTTATACATCAGAGCTTGCAATCGGCTATGACCATCCGCTCTCCGTAGTGTCGCTTGATTTGAAAAGAGGCGAAAAGCTTGGCATACTCGGCGGAAACGGACTTGGAAAATCGACATTTTTAAAGACTATCGTGGGTAAAATCCCTGCACTTTCGGGCGAGTACCGCTTTGGAACCAACGTGCAGATAGGATATTTCGACCAGCAGATGGCCATGTATACAAGCAACAAGACTGTGCTCGATGATTTTTGGGATGAGTATCCGAATCTTACAGAAACCGAGGCCAGAAATGCACTCGGAGCCTTCCTTTTTTCAGGGGAGGACGTGTTCAAGAACGTAAATATGCTCTCCGGAGGAGAAAAGGTCAGACTGGCGCTTTGTAAGATTTTAAAGACCAGACCGAACGTGCTCGTGCTCGATGAGCCAACCAACCATATGGATATCGTAGGCAAGGAAACGCTTGAGAGCATGCTTAAGGACTATAAGGGCACACTGATTTTTGTATCGCACGACAGATATTTTGTGAAAAAGGTAGCTACACAGCTGCTTGTGTTTGAGGATGGCACGACCAATCTCTATCAGTTTGGCTATGAGCAGTATCAGGAAAAGCTCGACAGGGAGGCTTCGGAGAGCAAAAATGCATACAGAGGCAATGCAATATTTGGCGGTGCGATAAGCCAGAACGGTAGCAGTCAGACAGGCAGTGATGCAAACCGGAGCACGTCACAAAATGCTGCAGCAGGTAATGTGGGCGAAAGCACCAATGCTAATAGCGCAGCCCAGGCAGGCGGCATGGCTGTCTCATCAACCGGCAAGGCATACTACAACCCGGGTAAGGAACGCTCAAAGATACAAAAAAAGGTCAAAAAGGCCGAGGAGGACCTGGCAGTCAAGGAAGCAAAGCTCGATGAGCTCAAGGCCGAGCTTATGAAGCCGGAGTATCAGTCAAGCTACTCAAAGCTCACGGAAATCCAGAACGAAATAGACGCTCTCGAGGAAGAAATCCTTATAGATATGGAGGCGTGGGAGGAGCTTTCCTCTCAGCTTGAGGCGCTGGGATAGGTTAGATGAGCTGTTGTAGCTTAGAAACGTTGTGATAGCTTAGATGTGCTGTTGTAGTTGAGAAATGTTGCGATAGTGTATAAAAAATCACTCGACTTGATGTTTTTTATTCTGATGAAATCCCTAATCATAGCGAAATCAAGCGATTTCGCGAAAAACCGTAAATAAAATCTTGATTTTTTATATAAATTGCATAAAAATGATTGATGAAAACGAAATTTATGGTATAATATTTACATGATACAGACAACGTATCAAATAAATGATAAAGGGGTTGGACATCATGAGAATAACAATTTCAGGAAGAAACATCGAATTAACAGAGGGGCTTAAGCAGGCAGTAGAGGAGAAGCTGTCAAAGCTGGAGAAGTTTTTTAAACCGGACACAGACGTATACGTTACACTCAGCGTAGAAAAGGATAGACAGAAAATCGAGGTTACTATCCCGGCAAAGGGACATGTTATCCGTTCAGAGCAGGTCAGCAATGATATGTACGTATCAATTGACCTCGTAGAGGAAGTAATCGAGAGACAGCTTCGCAAATACAGAACCAAGATTTCCGCAAAGAAGTATGCACCGGCGATATTCCAGGATGATTTCGTGGAGGCAGACGATGCAGAGGACGAGGAAATCAAGATTGTCCGTACCAAGAGATTTGGTATGAAGCCTATGTATCCTGAGGATGCATGCATCCAGATGGAGCTCTCAGGCCACGATTTCTTCGTATTCAGAAATGCAGAGAATGACGAAGTAAATGTAGTCTACAAGAGAAAAGGACATACATACGGACTTATCGAACCGGAATGTTAGACTCTTGTTTTTCATCATAATTTAACCTTTCTTTCATCGAAAACCGGCAGCCGTTGGCTGCCGGTTTTTTGTGTTTGCAGTGCTCAGTCTCTGTTTAACCTCATTTGGTCTTGGATATGCGATTGGTTCCAATGGCAGTAAGAACACAAAAAACCCTCACCAGCCTAAAAATTCAATGTCATTAAGTTAAGACAAATGTACGGAGAATTTCTTGACAGATAAGGCTTTGAAGCCTATAATAACTCAATATAAGAGATTGAAAACCTACAAAAAATAAACTATGGTGAGAACACCTTCGAAGCATCTGCAAACTTTGGTCGGGGAGCAGATGCTTCCTTACTTTATATTACAAATATAACACAAAAAGAGCTTGGAAATAAAATAGGAGTATCAGCTGCAACTAAAGAAAAATAAAATTAATACAAAGGAGAAAAATAATGGCGCCAACATCAAAACTTAATGCAAACGGAGTAGAAATAGGGGTAATTGGAGAAACTATGGGGGAAAATGCATATTTGAGTTTAACGGATATTGCAAGATATAAAAATCCTGATGAACCCAAAGCTGTTGTTGCCAATTGGATGAGATTGCGCTCGACAATCGAATTTTTAGGGCTATGGGAGCAAATTCATAATCCTGATTTTAAAGGGCTCGAATTCGATGCCTTTAAAAATGAATCTGGTAGTAATGCGTTTACATTATCTCCACAAAAATGGATTTCATCTACAAATGCTATAGGATTGGTTTCTAGATCAGGTCGATACGGTGGGGGAACATATGCTCATACAGATATTGCATTTGAATTTGCTTCATGGGTTTCGCCTGAATTCAAATTGTATATTATAAAAGATTATCAACGTCTCAAAAAAGATGAGGCTGAACGGAAAGCTATTGGTTGGGATGAAAAAAGAGCTTTGTCAAAGATTAATTATCATATACATACAGATGCAGTGCAAAAATATCTTATTACTGATGAATTATCAGCTATTGAAAAGGGATATACGTTTGCGGATGAAGCAGATATGCTTAATGTAGCTCTTTTTGGAAAGAAAGCACGAGAATGGAGAAATGAACATTCTATTGAAGCACAGAGGGGTGAGAATATTAGAGATTATGCTTCGGCTGAGGAACTGATTATCTTGGTGAATATGGAAAGCCAAAATGCCGAACTAATAAAGGAAGGCTTATCTCAAAGTGAGCGTTTTGCTAAATTGCATGAAATGGCAAGAACACAAATGCAAATATTGCTGAAAAATCGAACAAAAGAAAAATTGAAAAATGTCAATCCAAATTTACTCAAAGGAACAAGCGAACAATAAAAAATGAAATAATTAGAACAAAACCTCAAAATATAGTACAAATTTATCATTCCAAAAATTCTTATGAGAAAAGTGCAATATAAACCAAAAACCAGCTAAATTAAACCCAAACCCATGTCATATTTTGTCGAAAACTGCTAATCACCAATCAATATTGAAGCTTCTAATAGAAATCTTCAAAATACCAGCGCGCAACGCGCCTAGAATATTGATATATTATATGGAAAAATGAACCCACCAACAAAAACAAAGAGAGAAATTTCGCAAAGACGACAAAATTTCAAAAGAAAGACAAAAAAAGAAGTTCTACGAAAAATATAATCGATGGAGGGATGAAATATTTGGGAAGAATTTATTATGAACAGAAAGGACTTATTAACCTCGATGATATTGTAGATATATTTATTGAGGTGGGAAATATACACAATTACCTGGAAAATGCAGCCTTGCGGATTTTGCTTTTTGGCAATCCGGAGCTGAATTTTTATCAGTGCCGATTATTAGTATTGAAGTACGGAGAATCACTTTCACAGGATGATTTGCACGGGCGGATGGTATTTATGAGAATGATACAGCTGCTGGAAGCCAACACAGTTTAAAATAAAATGAGAATTTCTTTTTTGACCGGGCAACCGGTCTTTCTTTTTTGCACAAATGGTGTTATAATTTTGAAGAAATTATGTTGATTACTCATAGCTTTAAAAAAGAAGCATTGCATTGTGTTTAATTAAACCAAAGCATGATAATTCAATCAAAGAAAAGAGGACAAAAATGAACATCGTAGTACTTGCCGGAGGGCTCAGCACAGAGAGAGATGTTTCCTTCAAGACAGGAAGCATGGTAGCTAAGGCACTCAAAGAGAACGGCCACAAAGTTATATTATTGGATGTATTTATGGGATATAGTGACAGGGAGGAGGACCTGACAGGTATATTTGACCGCGCGGACGAGATAAGCGTGCAGGTCAGCGATATTCCGACAGAGGCACCTGACCTCGCAAAGGTAAAGGCTTCCAGAAAGGACCAGTCACCTTGCTTCTTCGGACCAAATGTCATCAAAATGTGTCAGATGGCTGACATTGTTTTCATGGCACTTCACGGAGAAAACGGAGAGAACGGAAAGATACAGGCAGCATTTGACCTCTTCGGTGTCAAATATACAGGCAGCGATTATTTAAGCTCAGCCATCGCCATGAACAAGGAGACATCAAAGCAGTTCTTCCTTGCAAACGGTATCCCTACTCCAAAGGGTATTTCCATGACAAGAGCGACCAGACAGGACGATATCACAAAGCTTGACCTGACACTTCCATGTGTGGTAAAGCCAAGCTGCGGCGGTTCAAGCATCGGTGTCACTATCGTTAAGGATGCGGCAGAGTTCAAGGCGGCACTTGACGATGCCTTCAAGTGGGAAAATGAGCTGGTTATCGAGGAATTTGTACAGGGCAGGGAGTTCTCTGTCGGCGTTATCGAGGGCAAGGCTCTTCCTATTATAGAGATTGCACCGAAGGAGGGCTTCTACGATTATAAGAATAAATACAAGGCGGGCAGTACAGTAGAGACATGTCCGGCCGAGCTTCCTGAGCAGGTGACAAAGGATATGCAGCACTATGCCGAGGAGGTTGCGCGCGTTATCGGGCTTGACACATATTCACGCTCAGACTTTTTGCTCAATGACAAAAATGAGATGTTCTGCCTCGAGGCAAACACACTGCCGGGCATGACTCCGACCAGTCTTCTGCCACAGGAGGCAGCGGTTATCGGTATGAGCTTTAATCAGCTCTGTGAGCATCTGATTGACATATCTTTGAAAAAATATGAGGTGTAGCATGTCTGATAAGTACATGAAGAATCTTACATTTGCAAATATCGCTAAGGCCTGTGAGGGCACATACATAGGCGATGAGACACTGCTTGATACGACAATCACCGGCGCAGTCATTGACAGCAGACAGGTGAAGGAGGGCTATCTTTTTATCCCGATAAAGGGAGAAAGGGTGGACGGACACAAATTCATTCCGACTGTGTTTGAGCAGGGGGCGGCAATTGTGCTCTCTGAGCATAAGCTGACGGATCCGGCAGGCCCATATGTGCTTGTTGAATCAACCACCGATGCCATGAAAAAGCTCGCGGCATTTTACAGAAAAAGCCTTGATATCAAGGTGGTGGGCATCACCGGAAGTGTCGGCAAGACCAGCACCAAGGAGATGATATCATCAGTCCTTGAGCAGAAATACAGCGTCCACAAGACAGCAGGCAATTTCAACAACGAGATAGGCCTGCCACTCACCATTTTCGGAATCAGGGAAAGCCATCAGGTAGCGGTGCTTGAGATGGGCATATCTGATTTTGGCGAGATGCACAGACTTTCTACTATGTCTTGCCCGGATGTCATGGTCATCACCAATATCGGCTACTGCCATCTGGAGTTTTTAGGCGACAGGGATGGTGTGCTTAAAGCAAAGACAGAGTGCTTTGAGCATATGATGCCGGATGCGGTCGCAGTGCTGAATGCAGATGACGACAAGCTGGCCACAGTGCAGACGGTAAATGGAAAGCCTGCCATATACTATGGCAAGGAATCAGCATCAGGCGTTCATAAATCAGTATATACCACAAATATTGAAAACCTGGGATTTGATGGCATGAAGGCTCATTTTGTCACTCCTGAGGGTGAGTTTGATGCACAAATCCACATCCCGGGTGAGCACAATGTATACAATGCCATGGCGGCAGCAGCTGTCGGATTGCAGCTTGGTCTCACAATAGCTGAGATTAAATCAGGAATCGAGAAAGCAGAGACAATCGCAGGGCGTACCAATTTCATCAAAACGCATGGCATGACAGTGATAGATGACTGCTACAATGCAAATCCTGTATCCATGAAATCCTCTATCGAGGTGCTTTCACATGCAAAGGGCAGGACAATAGCAGTGCTTGGCGACATGGGCGAGCTTGGAAGTGATGAGAAAAAGCTGCATCATGAGGTAGGCGAGGCAGTTGGAGAGAATCATATCCATACACTTTTTGCAGCAGGAGAGCTGGCAAAGGAATATGCAGCCGGAGCCGCAGAAAAATCATCTGATGTAGACATCCACTATTTCCAGGATAGGGAGACTATGACACAGGAGCTTCTTTCATATGTGAAGGAGGGCGACACCATACTGGTGAAGGCATCGCACTTCATGGAGTTTCCGAAGGTAGTAGAGGCTCTGAGTAAGTAAAATCAGGTAAAATCAATCGGGTAGAAATTAATTCGATATTTAATTATTGCGAGGAATGGATATTCTCCAAGCCTCATAATATTATAAAAGAAAGAGAGAAAAACAATGGCACAGAATCCAATCGTAACAATCACAATGGAAAACGGCGATGTAATCAAGGCAGAGCTTTATCCGGAAATCGCACCAAACACAGTAAACAACTTTATCAGCTTAATCAATCACAACTTCTATGACGGAGTATGCTTCCACCGCGTAATCAAGGGCTTTATGCTCCAGGGCGGAGATCCGGACGGAAACGGCACAGGTGGCCCGGGCTATGAAATCAAGGGCGAGTTCACACACAACGGCTTCAAAAATGACTTAAAGCACACAGCCGGTGTACTTTCAATGGCACGTACCATGATACCTGATTCAGCAGGCAGCCAGTTCTTCATCATGCATCAGGATGCACCACATCTCGATGGTGAGTATGCGTCATTCGGCAAGGTAATCGAGGGCATGGATGTGGTAAACAAGATCGCAGAGGTGCGCACAGACTACATGGACAAACCACTTGAGGCTCAGGTCATGAAGACAGTTACAGTTGAGACCTTCGGAGTGGAATATCCGGAGCCGGAGACAGTTTAATGATAATAATTATCGATGAGGCAAGCGCAAAACTTGCCTCTTTTTACTATCATGACGAGCTGCAAGAAAAACTATATGGTGCACTACCGGGAAAATTGCTGGATGAGTTGCAGAAGAAACTGCCGGATGAGCAGCAGAATAATTTGTGTGTGTATGAAATAGAAAATAATTCAGGATATACAGAATCTGCAGATAACACTGCGAAAGCTAATACGGGAAATATAAGAATACCGAAAGCCCCCACAGACTGCATCTGGATAGTATCAAACAGGCAACAGAAGCAAATAGCTGACTCACTCGGCATAGCATCAGTAGGAGAACCGCAGTGCGGCACGCGCTATGCAGTCGAAAGCCTTGCGGAGCTTGATATTGAGTATCTGGAGCGGGTGCGCAGGCGGTATAATCACATCCCGTGGGACATCGGCGAGACAGACAGGTGTCTGATACGTGAGCTGTCCCTGTCAGACCTTCCTGCACTCTATGAGCTCTATGACAAGCCCGGCATGACAGACTTTGTGGAGCCGCTGTTTGACTACGAGACAGAGCTTGAATACCAGAAAGCATATATAGAGAACATGTATGGCTTTTACGAGTATGGCATGTGGCTTGTATTTTCTAGGGAAACAGGTAAGCTGATAGGCAGGGCAGGGCTTGAGCATGATGAACTGGGCTATATGATAGCACCGCAATTTCAGAACCGGGGCTATGCCACGGAGGTGTGCCGCTTCATCATAGACTATGCGCGCGAAAACACAGACTTTGAAGAGCTTTACTGCCGGATAGATGAGAGAAATGAGGCATCGGTGCGCCTTGCCAAAAAGCTTGGATTTACAAATAGCGGGCATATGGATGAAGATATAAACGCTTCTATATATAGAAAAAATATAAAAAACAATGAAAAACATTGAAAAATATACAATTAGGCAATAAAATATAAACATAGTTTAACGATTTGGAGGACGAAAAAATGAAACAATATGCATACGGAGTAGATATAGGTGGAACAACTGTAAAGATAGGCTTTTTCGAGACCACAGGAAAGCTTGTCGATACATGGGAGATTCCTACACGCACAGAGAATTCCGGCGAGCTCATCCTGCCTGATATCGCAGCATCCATCAAGGAGAATAACGAGAAGCACGGCATCGAGATGGGTGACATCGAGGGAATAGGCATGGGAGTGCCGGGACCTATAAAGGATGATGGAACAGTATTGAAGTGTGTCAACCTCGGCTGGGGCGTGTTCAACGTGGCACAGTCACTCTCAGTATTGTGCGGCGGCATCAAGGTAAAGGCCGGAAACGATGCCAATGTAGCTGCACTCGGTGAGATGTGGCAGGGTGGCGGAAAGGGTCATCAGGATGTAGTCATGATCACACTCGGCACAGGCGTAGGCGGAGGAATCATCCGCGAGGGCAGAATCGTAGCCGGAGTAAACGGAGCAGGCGGAGAGATAGGACATATGCCTATGGTAGATGATGAGTCAGAGTGCTGTGGCTGCGGCAAGAAGGGCTGCTTAGAGCAGTATGCATCAGCAAACGGACTCGTAAGAGTGGCAGAGAGATACATTGCAGCACACAGGGATGTGGCAACAAAGCTTGATTTAAATGCAGGCTTCACAGCCAAGGATGTATGCGATGCGGCAAAGGCAGGAGATGCAGCGGGCATTGCGGCAGTAGAGCAGTCTATGAAGCTTCTCGGCAAGGCAATGGCAGCAGTAGCATGCGTTATGGACCCTGAGGTATTTGTTGTAGGCGGAGGCCTTTCAAAGGCGGGCAGCATCATCATCGATACAGCAGCAAAGTACTATAAAGAGTATGCCTTCCATGCAAGCCGTGAGACAGAAATCAAGCTTGCCACACTCGGCAACTCAGCCGGCATGTATGGCGGAGTAAAGATGGTTATCGGCTAACAACATAAGATTGCAATTTTTAAAGAAATAAAATATAATGGCTACTAAAGATACACTACAATCGAGGTGAGACTATTGGCAGATTACTCAACAGAAGAATTAGAAAAAATAGCGGACAAATTTCGCTCAGATACCAGCGGTATAAGGGGAACAAAGGATTTTACGAGCCCAGAGGAGCTTTACGATGAGCTTAAAAAGGAAATCAAAAAGTACCATCCGTCGGATGACACGAGCCTTGTGGACAAAGCCTACAGGGTAGCTTATGATGCCCATAAGGGGCAGGCGCGTAAGTCAGGAGAGCCTTATATCATACATCCGCTTTGTGTTGCCATAATACTCGCCGAGCTCGAGCTGGATAAGGAAACAATTGCAGCAGGACTGCTCCATGATGTGCTGGAGGATACCATCATGACCATGGATGAGATGCGCGCGGAGTTTGGAGACGATGTCGCACATCTGGTGGATGGTGTCACGAAGTTAAAGCACCTGCATCTGACAGACAGCACCAAGGATCCGAAGGATAAGAATGCGGACAGGCTTGAGATGCAGGCTGAGAATCTGCGCAAGATGTTTCTCGCCATGGCAAAGGATATCAGAGTCATCCTCATAAAGCTGGCAGACAGACTGCACAATATGCGTACACTCAAGTACCAGTCCAAGGAGGCACAGCAGCGTATCGCCAGAGAGACACAGGATATCTACTGCCCTATCGCACAGCGACTTGGTATCAGTAAGATAAAGATAGAGCTTGAGGACCTTTGTATGAAGTACCTCTATCCGGATGCCTACTACGATCTGGTAGAGAAGGTAGCCCTCAGAAAGGCAGAGCGCGACACCTACATCCAGGGCCTGGTAAACGATGTCAAGAAGTATGTTTCAGATGCCGGTATCAAGGCAGAGATATACGGCAGGGCAAAGCATTTCTTCAGCATATATAAGAAGATGGTCAATCAGGACAAGACGATAGACCAGATATATGATCTATTTGCCATCAGAATTCTGGTGGATACCATACCGGACTGCTACGCAGTGCTTGGTATCATACATGAGAAGTATAAGCCTATACCGGGCCGTTTCAAGGACTATATTGCCATGCCGAAGCAGAACATGTATCAGTCGCTTCACACGACGCTCATAGGCCCGAGCGGACAGCCGTTTGAGATACAGATTCGTACCTACGAGATGCATCGTACTGCTGAGTACGGTATCGCGGCACATTGGAAGTACAAGGAAACAAACAACGGCAATGCCACTACCACCACTGTCACAGAGGAGGAGAAGCTCAGCTGGCTGCGCCAGATACTCGAGTGGCAGCAGGACATGTCGGATAATAAGGAATTTATGACTTTATTAAAGAGTGATTTAAATTTATTCTCCGACAACGTATTTGCATTTACACCGTCCGGCGATGTAAAGAACCTGCCAAAGGGCTCCACACCTATAGACTTTGCCTACAGCATACACTCTGCGGTCGGTAACAAGATGGTCGGGGCCAAGGTAAACGGCAAGCTGGTGCCGATAGACTATGTCATCAAAAACGGTGACCAGATAGAGATAATCACCTCACAGAACTCCAAGGGACCAAGCCGTGACTGGCTCAAGGTCGTAAAGAGCACACAGGCCAAGAACAAGATAAACCAGTGGTTCAGAAGTGAGCTCAAGGAGGAGAATATACAGCACGGCAAGGATCTGATAGCAGCCTATGCCAAGGCAAAGGGCATCAACTTTGCTGAGATAAATAAGCCTGAGTATCAGGAGAAAATACGCCGCAAATACGGCTTCCACGACTGGAACTCATGCCTTGCAACTGTCGGCCACGGCGGACTCAAGGAGAGCCAGATAGTCAACAGGATGTACGACGAATACAAGAAGGATCATGTAGTGCCTGTGACAGATGCAGATGTGCTTGGCAGCATCGCAGAAAAGCAGCAGGCGGCAGCAGGCACACAGCCCGAGCACAAGTCAAAGAGCGGTATTGTGGTACACGGACTCTATGACGTGGCTGTGCACTTCTCGAAGTGCTGCAATCCTGTTCCGGGAGATGAAATAGTGGGCTTTGTCACAAGAGGCCGAGGCATCTCCATCCACAGGACAGACTGCGTGAATATCATCAATCTGTCCAAGATAGAAAAGGACAGGCTTATAGAAGCAGAGTGGCAGGATACAGCCCTCATGGACAATGGTGCCGAGTATCAGGCAGACCTTAAGATATTCTGTCATGACAGGCCGGGACTGCTCGTAGATATCACAAAGATATTTACCGAGAAGGAAATCAATATCAGTGGTATCCAGTCCAAGACCAGCAAGCAGGGCATCGCTACAATCGAGGTATTTTTCAATATCAAAGGCAGGGACCAGATAAAGGTTCTCGTGGAGAAGCTCAGACAGATAGAAAGTGTAATAGACGTAGAGAGGACCACCGGCTAAATCCCGGTGGTTCTTGCGTGAAGCATAACATATAACAGATAAGGAGTACACTCATATGGTAAATATGAAGATAGACCACTTCGTAGTGGGACCGGTGCAGACCAACTGCTACTTTGTCACCAATATAAAGACAAAGGAAATGATAATAATAGACCCGGGCGCGTGTGCTAATCAGCTCGCCAAAAAAGTGGATGAGTCAGGCGCAAAGCCTGTAGCAATACTGCTCACACACGGACACTTTGACCATGCCACGGATGCAAAGCCGCTCGCAGACCGCTACGGCATCAAAATATATATCCATGAGGCAGACAAGGCTACGCTTGATGATCCGCAGCTCAATGTCAGCTACATGATGGGTCAGTCAAAGACCTTTTATGCAGATGTATTTTTGAAGGATAAGCAGGAGCTTGACATTGCAGGCTTTCACATAGTAGTGCTTCACACACCGGGGCATACGCCGGGCGGCTGCTGCTATTATTTCCCGTATGAGGACGTGATCTTTACAGGCGATTCGCTGTTTTGCGGCTCAATCGGACGTACGGATTTCAAGGGCGGCAGCATGTCAGACCTCGTGCGCACAGTGAAGGAAAAAATCATGACACTGCCTGAGCATACAGAGGTGTACCCGGGCCACAACGACACAACAACCATAGAAAACGAGAGGATGTATAACCCTTACTTATGATAGTAGTAGTATTTAATAAACCGGATTTTGAATATGATGTGCACTCACTGCTCAAGGAGTTCTTCCCACAGGAGGATGTGCAGATGTACTATAGCTGCTCACCTGATGAGGTGGAGGGGAAGAACCTGGCCTGCACACACCACGAGATGACAGATGATGGCGTAAAGGAATTTGCGGATGCCTCACAGGTATTTAAGATAGACTATGTGGGCGATGAGATTGCGGTGGAGTGGACGCTGAATAGAGCCGGTGGAAATAATTCCATGACAGATGAGATGCAGCAAGCCAACGAAAGTGACATTAAAACAGCCGGAAAAAGTATCTGCACAAAAATATCCGTGGACGGCACAGACCGCAAGGAAACCAAAAACCGTCTCAAGCTCGCCCTGTATTCCATGATAGAAAAGGGCACGGGAAAGAGCCTTCCGTGGGGCACACTCTCAGGCATCAGACCGACCAAGATAGCCATGAAATGCATAGAGGACGGCATGAGCGATAAGGAAACCTACGACTATCTGAAGGAAACTTACCTCGCAAGTGATGAGAAAATCGACCTCTCAATAGGCATAGCAAAGCGTGAGAAGGCACTGCTCGACAAGGTGGACTATGACAACGGCTATAGCCTGTACATAGGCATACCATTCTGCCCGAGTACCTGTGCATACTGCTCGTTTACCTCATACCCGCTTGGTGTGTGGAAAAACCGCGTGGACGATTACCTCGATGCACTCGAGAAGGAGATAGACTACACGGCACAGAAATTCTACCACAGGAAGCTAAACTCCATATATATAGGAGGCGGCACACCGACCACACTAAGCCCTGCACAGCTTGACAGGCTTATCAGAAAAATCAAATGCAGCTTTGATTTAAAGGATTGCCTGGAATTTACCGTGGAAGCAGGCAGACCGGACTCCATCACGAGAGAAAAGCTCCTGGCACTAAAGAAAAACGGCATCAGCCGTATATCAGTCAATCCGCAGACCATGAAGCAGCAGACACTCGATATAATAGGAAGACACCACACGGTAGACGATACGATACAAAGCTTCAAGCTCGCGCGTGAGCTGGGCTTTGACAACATAAACATGGACCTCATCATGGGACTTCCCGAGGAAACACTCGATGATGTAAAGCACACAATGGAGCTGGTGAAGGAGCTGGCACCTGACAACGTCACTATCCACTCACTCGCAGTAAAGCGAGCTGCAAGGCTCACCATTTTCAAGGACCGCTACAGCGATATGCAGATGGTCAACACTCAGGAGCATATGGATCTCTGCGCAGCCTACTGTAAGCAGATGGGGCTTGAGCCATATTACCTCTACAGGCAGAAGGGCATGGCAGGCAACATGGAAAACGTAGGCTATGCCGCAAAGGGCAAGGCCGGTGTATACAACATACTTATCATGGAAGAGAAACAGACCATCGTAGCATGCGGAGCCGGAGCTTCCACCAAGAGAGTCTGGCCGACACCAAATCCGGACGGCACCCATCGTATCGACAGATGCGAGAATGTCAAGGATGTAGGGCAATATATCGCAAGGATTGATGAGATGATAGAGAGGAAGCAGAGGTTGTTTGAGGAGTAATAAGCAGCATGACATATAATAATGTATAATTATTGGTGCTGTAATATCATAGCGATTAGCGAATACGTCGAAAATTGTAAAGAAACCATGAGATTCATTGACAAAGTATAAAAAATGAGCGAAGATATATTATTGAAAACCCTGATTAGATACAGAAAAAGATACAAATAACCGAATAAAACATACGTAAAACAAAATAGGCTAAAATAATTCGGGGGGGATACAAAGGTACCTCCCCTGGAACAGGTATAAAGGAAAATAAAAGATACCATAAGGAGAATTTGGAAAGAATGTACAGAAAGAAAGGCAGAGGATGGACAAAGCATATAGACTTTATGCTTATAGATATCGCATGCATTGTTATAGCATTTTTTATTTCATATGTGATACGCTTCGGCTTTAATAACCCGTACGTGGACAAGGACTACCGTATACTGGGGGTAGCATTTCTTCTGATAGATTTCTTTGTGGAGATAATGGCAGACTCATTCAAGAATGTCCTAAAGAGAGGATATCTGGATGAGCTTATATCGACCTGCAAGCACGCAATGCTTGTATTTCTGGCAACAGCGCTATTTCTGTTCACTACACAGATGGCTGATATATACTCGCGATTATCATTTTATATCATGTTTCCAATCTATGTGACAATATCATATGTAGCAAGAATTGCACTCAAGAGCTTCCTTAAGAAAAAGGGCTTCGGAACATCTAAGAAATCACTGCTTGTCATAGCACCGGATGCCATGCTTCGTGATACACTGCGCACAGTGGAGAAAAGCTGCATAGGCTATACAAAAATAGTAGCAGCTTCACTGGATACAGACATGAAGGGCAAGACTATATGCAACATACCGATAGTTGCAAATCACGATGGCATAGTGGACTATGCGTGCGATGAGTGGGTGGATGAGGTGCTCATCCCACCGTGCAGCGAGGATGAATATCCGGAGAAGATGGCAGATATATTCCTGGAGATGGGAATAGCAGTACACACAGGAATAGCCAAAAACGGCACAGCCCAGGGCGGTTATAAGCAGATAGAAAAGATAGGCGACTACACAGTAGTCACATCGAGCGTGAACTATGCAAATACCAGCGCACTTCTGGTAAAGAGGGGCATGGATATAGTCGGAGGACTGGTGGGCTGTCTGTTCACACTTATCATCATGATATTTGTGGGACCGATGATATACATAGCATCACCGGGACCGATATTCTTCTCACAGGAGAGAATCGGCAGGAACGGCAGGAAGTTCAAGATGTACAAATTCCGCAGCATGTATATGGATGCCGAGGAGCGAAAGAAGGAGCTTGCGGCACAGAATAAAGTGGGCGACGGAATGATGTTCAAGATGGACTTCGATCCAAGAATAATAGGCAATAAGGTGCTGCCAAACGGAAAAAAGAAAACCGGAATTGGGCAGTTTATCAGGAAAACAAGCCTGGATGAATTCCCACAATTCTTCAATATACTAGTGGGAGATATGAGCCTGGTAGGCACCAGACCACCGACACTCGATGAGTGGGAGAAGTATGAGCCACACCACAGAGCCAGAATGTCATTCAGGCCGGGACTGACCGGACTGTGGCAGGTGAGTGGCAGGAGTAATATCACGGACTTTGAGGAAGTGGTGAAGTTGGACACTCAGTATATTGGGGAGTGGAGTGTTAAGGGGGATGTAAGTATTCTTCTTAAGACAGTTTTAGGTGTGTTAAAAAATGAAGGAGCAGTATAGAAATATGGCAATTAGGATATTGCATGTAGCACAAGCAGCTGGTGGCGTTGATCGCTATATTCGAATGCTTCTCAAGTATTTGGATAAAGATAAGTTTGAAAACATACTGGTATGTTCACAAGATTTTAAAAAAGAAGATTATGAAGGATTAGTTGATGCCTTTGAGCAAATTGAAATGAACAGAGCAATTGGAGTAAAGGATCTAAAGTTAATATGGAAAGTTAGAAAACTTATAAAGAAATACAATCCTGATATTGTTTATGCACATTCTAGTAAAGCTGGTGCAATTGCGCGTATAGCAGATATCGGTTGTAAAAATTATTGTGTATATAATCCACATGGTTGGGCATTTAATATGCGTTGCTCTGATAAAAAAAGAATAATGTACATAGCAATTGAAAAGATGGCTGCACAATTCTGCGATAAAATTATCTGCATTTCGGAAGCCGAGAAAAAGTCTGCCTTAGAAAAGAAGATTTGCAGAGAAAATAAGTTACACGTTATTTTCAATGGTGTAGACATTGAAGCATATGAGAGTGGAGAACACAGTAAAGTTAAAAGAAAAGAGTTATGTATACCAGAAGATGCATTTGTAGTTGGGATGGTTGGGAGAATAAGTTCACAGAAGGCACCAGATGTGTTTGTAAAGATGGCAAAGCTTGTTAAGGAAGAAGTTCCAAATGCACATTTCATCATTGTCGGGAATGGAGATATGGAAGCAGAGATTAGAAAGTATGCTGAAGATAATGACTTTTCAGAGAATTTACATATCACAGGCTGGGTCGATAATCCGATGAATTATGTAGAACTCTTTGATGTGGCTTGTCTTCTAAGTCGCTGGGAAGGATTTGGATTGGCTTTACCGGAATACATGATGGCGGGCAAGCCGATTGTAGCAAGTCGAGTGGATGCAATTCCATACATTATCAGAAATGAGAAAAATGGATTGCTAGTCAATGTAGATGATGCGGATGGTGCAAGCGATGCTGTGCTTCGGATTTATCAGAAAAATGAACTGAAAAATAAGTTTGTGACACAAGGTTTGAAAGATGTACATGACAGATTCGATGCTCGGAGAGTATCAGAGCAGCATGGGATGTTGTTTGAAAATATGATTAGGTGAAGAGTTAATATGAAATTGTATTGTACAGATAAAGATGAAAATTTTTTTGCATCGAAAATATCTCCAGTCAATGTGAAAAAAGAAGAGCTATTGAAAATTAAATATGTAAAGTAGCGCAAAATATGTTAGAGGAAAAGTATATGAAAATAATAGGATTAGTACCTGTATATAAACCTAATAAAAAAGAAATTCATAACATTGAAAAATATGTAGATGATTTAGATGCTTGTTATATATTAGATGATTCAGGAACTTCAAATATAGAACTTTTTAAAGAATTAAAAGAAAAATATCATGACAAAATACAATATTTTTTAAATAAAGAAAATTTAGGATTGTGTAAATCGGTTAATAATGGATATAGAATAGCAATGCATAAAGGTGCTGATTGGATATTAATAATGAATCCTGATGGAACTTTTCAAAATAACGCTATTGATATTTATAAAGATTATATAAACAATAACGATACATCAAATGTTGCGATTATTGCTCCTAGATTCAATACTGATCGACGGAAACGCAATTCGGGAAAGGGAATAAAGCGGATTAAATATGCTGATATGACAGGGTGCTTATATAATGTAAAAATTTTTAATGAAATAGGGTTCTATGATAATAATACTTATTTTTATGGACTAGATACAGAAATGTGTTTACGAGTTAATGAGTTGTCATACCTAATAGTGGAATGTTCTGAAGCTGTTCTTGATCATAATCCAGCAGAAACGTATAACGTAAAAATTTTTGGCAAGACAGTTTTTAAATGTGGTAAGGATGTGCCACAAAGATACTATTATCAATTTAGAAGTGCTTATTATATTAACAATAAATATCACAGTATAAGAAATATACTGTTTCATATTTATAAAATAACAAAAGTAATTTTATTTTTTGATAATAAAAAAGAGTATTTTAGAATGATAAAATACGGAATACGAGATGCGAAAAAAGAGTATTTTGGTAAATATAACCATTAATATAAATAAATTATTAGGAAGGTTAAAAGAAATGAAAGTATTAGTTACAGGTGCAAATGGATATCTTGGACAGGGGATTGTTAAATCAATCTTGGATTTAGGAAATGATGTTGTTGCTGCAGATTTTAAGGTTGAGAATATAGACAGTCGAGCCAATAGAGTTGAATGCGATTTGTTTGATATACAAAATCCATATTTATATTTTGGACAACCTGACGTATTGCTGCATTTAGCATGGAGAGATGGATTTGTACATTATTCGTCAGCACATATTGATGATTTGCCAAAACATTATAATTTTATAAACAAAATTGTGGAATCTGGATGTAAACATATAGCAATAATGGGAAGTATGCATGAAATTGGTTTTTTTGAGGGGAGCGTTAATGAAAAGACTCCTTGCCATCCAACGACACCATATGGAATTGGAAAAAATGCATTAAGAGATTTAGCTGAAATGGTTTGCAAAAAAAATAATATAGTTTTTCAGTGGCTCAGAGGGTATTATATTGTTGGAAACTCGAAATATGGTTCATCTATATTTTCTAAAATTACAGCAGCTGTGCAGGAGGGGAAAAGCGAATTCCCATTTACACTTGGTCAAAATCAGTATGATTTTATTGATTATGATGAGTTCTGTAATCAAGTTGCTGCGACAGTAAGCCAAAATAATGTACAAGGAATTATAAATATTTGCTCTGGACATCCGGAAAAATTAGCGGATAGGGTGGAAAGATTTATTAAAGAGAATAATTATAACATTAAACTTCAATATGGAGCATTTCCAGACAGACCATATGATTCAAAAGCAATATGGGGAGATAGTATAAAAATTGATAAAATTATGAAGACTGAAAAGGAATATTAGAATGTCTGAAAAACGAAAAAGAGTATTACAAGTTAATATAGATAATAATGGTGGGAATGGGGCATTCACACTAGTACGTTATTTATATTCATTTTTGAAGGATCAATTTGTTTTTGATTATTATACAATGGGAAAATTTATAAAGGATCGTGTTTATGAAGATATTGTTGCTGAAGGTGGCCGATGCATATCTGTGAATTTAAGAAAGCATAAATTAATTGGTCATATTATACTACCTTTTAGCTTTTATTTTTTTTTAAAAAACGAATCATATGAAATTGTACATATTCATAGTGAAGTGGCATATAAGCAATTTTTGTATGCGGTTGCAGCCAAATGTGCTGGAATTAATAAGATAATAATACATTCGCATAGTAGTGAAATTGATGGTAATAGTAAAACTGTTAAGTTAATAGGACATAAAATATTAAGGAATGTAGTTAATAAACTAGGGACAGACTTTTTGGCATGTTCGATTCCAGCTGGTAAATGGATGTTTACAAATAAAACAATGAATAGTAAAAAATTTAGAATATTGCATAATGGAATTAATCCGTGTAACTATGAGTATGCGCAGGATATAAGAAATAGCGTTCGTGAGAAGTTAAAGATAAAAGATAGGGTTGTAATAGGACATGTTGGAGCTTTAAAAAAAGTTAAAAATCAAAGTAGATTGTTAGAAATAGTTAAAGAAATGGATGACGATAGATTTATACTTTTTTTAATAGGAGATGGGGAAGATAAGGAAAAGATAGAAAAAGAAATTGAGGATTTAAAACTTAAAGAACAGGTAAAGATGTTAGGAAATAGGACGGATATTGCTGAGCTTTTACAAGCATTAGATGTGTTTGTCTTTCCATCATTTTTTGAAGGGATTCCTATGGCTCTTATAGAAGCTCAAGCTACTGGGATACCTATAATTGCATCAGATACAATAAATAAAGATATTCGTATAAATGATAATATGGTATTTTTGTCATTAGATGAAAAAAATACCATATGGTGCTCATATATAAAAGAATATGTTAATAAACATATTTATAATACTGGATTTTTAAATATAGAAAAATCGGAGTATAATATAGAAAATAGCGCACATGAGTTGAGGAATATATATAATAATGTTAAAGATTAGAATAAAAAAATTAAAAAAAACCCATTTGCTTAATTTGTTTTTGGTAGGGTCACTATTAATTATTGCAGTTGTTTTAAAAATAAATCATATAGAATTGATAGCGCTTACATTAACTTTATTTATAATATTAAAAAAAGCGCGTTTCTCGTATTTTAGTATTTTTTCTTTTATATTATGGTTTAGTTTTTTACAAGAGTATTTTGCTTCTATAAATACAATGTTTTCGTCAGGAAGACTAAAATGGGATACAAGTATTGCTATTTATCATAGTGAATTATTCTTATGTGAGATTATTTTTTATATTATTGAGTTAATATTTTTTTTTACTACAGATGTTTTAGAGAATGAGAAAATACTCTATAAATGTGATTTGAATATATCAAAAAAAATGGCTTATATATTTGTTACATGTGGGTTTATATTAATAGTATTAGCATATCCATCATTACCAACATTCAATACAGAATTAGAGAGAGATATGGGAATTGTTCCATCATCATTAGTTGTGCCATTATCAATGCTACTATTGGGTGTGACATATGATTGGTTAAAAAAAGGCTGGTATTTTAGAATTATTACATTTATTAGTTTATTTTGGGTAATGTTTCATGGAGATAGAGTAATTGTTCTTGGATATGTAGTTTATTTTATATTAAAGTATATTAACAATGCTAATGAAGATTTCAAAACATTAAAATCTATTATATTTAGTAAAAGAGTTTTTTTTATATTAATAGTAATTTTTGTGGCTGTAATTATCAGCATTAGAGTGCAGTATACAAGAAGTGGAAATGTATATGATTTGAACTTTGAAACACTATTGTTGAATCTTTTAAAACAAGGAACTGCAGCTGATGTGGTACATGTATTTAATTGTGCAACTGATATGTGGCAAAATGGGCAAGGTTTAAATGGATATTCATATTTATATTATTTAGACAATATTTTGCCAAGTGCGAACCCAAATTTATATTCTGCAGTAATATTACAAAAAAATTATAACACAATGGGTGGAGGCTTGTTTTTTGCAGAACCAATGATGAATGGTGGAATGCTACTATGTATAGTACAAAGTGTGGTTTATATAGCGATATTGGTATGGGCATTTAATAAAAAAAATTCGTACCATGCTTATGTAATTATTCCGTTTAGTATTCTTATTTTTAGATTTGCTTGGTATGCAACATGCGCAGGTTTGGTGAAAATGCTTATTTATTATGTCCCTTTTGTCTATTTTGTTTCCAAGAAGATTAAGTAGACATTAATGCTTGGGAAAAATAAGCATAACATATTTAAGTAGAAAGGTTTGTAATGAGAGCGCTATTGATTATTCCTAAGTTCTTTTCATATGAGCAGTATATAAAAAAAGAAATACAAACTCTAGGATATGATGTTGACATGATTTTTGAAAATCCTAATGAGTTTTCAATTGTCAGTAAATTTAAACTCAAATTAGTAAAGAATAAGGATATATATTTTAATAAATATTATTGTGATAAAATAAAAAATAATAATTTTGATCTTGTTTTAGCCATAAGAGCCTCTTCATTGTCAAAATTAGTAATCGAATTCATAAAAAAAGAGTCTCCAAATGTTAAATTATATATGTACCAATGGGATAGTATAAAAAATAATCCTAATGCATTGAGTATTTCGGAAGAATTTGATGAGGTCTCAACATTTGATGTAGAGGATTCAAAAAAGTATGGATGGAAATATAGACCATTGTTCTATATAAAATCGAATGATAGAATAAAAAAAAGAAAGTATGATGTAGCGTTTATAGCTACGTTACACAGCCAGCGTGTAAGATTATATAAGAAAATAAAAAGTTGTAAGTATAAGAGCTTTTTATATATATACTCTAAGTTTAGCCATTTTGTTAAAGAAAAGTACATAAATAAAAATAAAGAATATGCAGATATTTCATTAAATGAAATAAAAAATAAATCGTTATCTCTTGAAAAAGTTAATCAGATAATGGCGTTGTCAGATTCTATAGTAGATTATACACATCCTAATCAAACGGGATTTACTATGCGTACGTGTGAAGCAATAGGGAATAGATGCAAATTAATAACAAATAATAAAAAGATCATGGATGCTGATTTTTATAATCCTAATAATATTTATGTATATGATTTGGATAATTTATATATACCATATTCATTTATTAACAATGAATATGAAGAACTACCCGAAGAGATATTTGAAAGATATTCTTTAGAAAATTGGTTAAAAGATATTTTATGCTATAAATAAAAATAAACTTATAATTATAAATTTATATTTTGGAGTGAAAATATGTCAATTAGAAAAAATATTGATCGTACATTAGATATCGGATTGAATTTTAGAGAAACGTTAAAAGCGAAATCAAAGATTATTTTTAAGGAAAAAGAATGGAAAGAATTATTACGAAGCAATAAAAAGTTTGAAAAAATGTATGAAGGTGAACGATGTTTTATATTAGGAAATGGACCATCTTTAAAAGATGTTGATTTTTCAAAACTAAAAAATGAGTATACTTTTACAGTTAATCAGCTTTCAAAAAGAGAAGACTTTAAAGAATTAAATACAAATTTTCATTTTTGGGCTGATCCACAATTCTTTGTAATTAACGATGAAATTCCAGAGGATAGAGAAGTAATCGATGTAATGAAAAAAGTTAATACGGATAATAATCACCCTATTTGTTTTTATCCAATTGAACAATATAAATTTGTAAAGAATTATAATTTAGATGAAAATATGGAAACACATTATTTTTTGTCTAAAAATATATTTTACGAAAATTATAATAGGAAAATTGATTATTCGGATATAACCCCTTTTTTTGGAACTGTTATACAATGGTGTATTACTATGGCAATATACATGGGGTTTAAAAAGATCTATCTGTTAGGTTGTGATACGACCCAACTAATTAATAACATAAATGCTGTGGTATCGGAAGTCAATAATGAGTTTTATGGTTATACAGTCACAGAAAATGAAAAACAAAGATATACTGAATTTATGAAAAGGTATAAATTAATTAATAGTGTAGAGGCATATGCTAATACATTGAATGCATATGATAGGCTTGAAAAATACTGTCTAAAACATAATAAAGAAATTATCAATTTATCATCTACAACAGCAATTGATTGTATACCAAGAGAAAGTTTGGAGAATGTACTTAATGAAAAAAAATAAATATAACGATTTGAAAAAGAATACGATATTATTTACTATTAGTTCATTTAGTTCTAAAATACTTAGCTTTTTATTGGTTCCGCTTTACACAAGTGTATTATCAACTGCAGATTATGGAACTGCAGATATGGTATATACAACTTCATCATTAATTGTATTTGCAGTAGCATTGAATATTTCAGATGCTGTTTTAAGATATGCAATTGATATAAAGGATAGACAATCTAATATTCTTGGATATGGGTTTAGAGTTACAATAAAGGGAAATTTGATTTTTGCGATTTTGGTGTATTTTTTTTCTAAGTTAAATATTATAGAATGGGAAGGGTATTTATATATTTTTCTAGTTCTTCATGTATTTGTATCATCTTTTGTTAATTTGTTTAGCAATTATTTACGAGCGATAGATAAGATAAGAGAAGTGGCAATTTCAGGTATTGTGGCTACGTTTTTTACTATTATAAGTAATATTGTATTTTTAGTGGTCTTAAAAATAGGAATTGTAGGATATCTTATTTCTATGATTGTGGGTCCTTTGTTTTCGCTATTATATTGTATGCGTACATGTGATAATTTATTTGTTGCATTAAAAGAAAATAAAATTGATAGGAAATTAAGAAATGAGATGTTGATATATTGTCTTCCATTAATTTTAAATGGAATTACATGGTGGATTAATTCAAGTTTGGATAAGTATTTTATTGTTGGGTATTGTAATGTCTCAGACAATGGAATTTATTCGGTTTCTCAAAAAATTCCAACAATTTTAACTACATTCTCTTCTTTTTTCTTACAAGCGTGGAATTTGTCCGCAATTAAAGAGTTTGATAGAGAAGATAAGGATGGTTTTTTTAGCAATACATATAACTTTTTAAATGCAGGTTTAGTTATTTTATGTAGTAGTATTATATTATGCAATATTCCACTTGCAAATATTTTATATGGTAAAGATTTTTTTGAGGCTTGGAAATGTTCATCGTGGTTGTTGATTTCAACAGTATTTAGTGCTATTAGTAGTTATGAAGGAAGCATTTTTGCGGCATGCAAGAAAAGTAGTATAACTGCTATATCAACAGTAGTAGCTGCTAGTATTAATATTGTATTAAATTTTATTTTGATTCCACGTATAGGAATTCAAGGAGCTGCTATAGCAACAGTCATTTCATTTATGTCAGTATGCTTTCTTAGATTAATATGTCTTAGAAACGTTATAAATATGAGAATTAATATATTTAGAAACTGTTTTACATATTGTTTATTAGTTGCTCAGGTTATCTTTGAAAGGACTAATGGATATGGTTATTTGGGGCAAATTGGATGTATGATTATAATATTATGGATATATCGTGATTATATTATTCTATTTGTGAAAAAAAATTTTTTGAAATATAGAAATTACAGGAAATAATTTAAATTTATACATGATTAAAGAGTTATTCACTTATGGATATAGAAAGGAAGACAACATTATTTATGAAAACTGTAGCTTTAATACCAATAAAATTAGAAAGTAAACGTGTACCAGGAAAAAATATAAAACCTTTTTTTGATGGTACACCTTTAATGCATTTTATTCAGAAAGCTTGCTTAGAAGCAAAAAATATTGATGAAGTGTATATTTATTGCTCTGATGATGCAGTGAAAGATTATATTTTACCAGGAGTGAAATATTTGAAGAGACCGGAGTATTTAGACGGCGATAATATTAATGCCAATGATTTCATAAAGGAATTTATGAATGCTGTTGACGCAGATATTTATGTAAATGCACATACTACATCTCCATTTGCAAAAGTATCAACTATTGAGGAATGCGTTGAAAAAGTAGCAAGTGGAGAATATGATTCTGCATTTTGTGCAGAGGCAATAAGAACATTTATGTGGGAAGATAATAAACCGATTAATTTTGATCCAGATCATTTTCCAAGGACACAGGATCTTCCGTTGATATATGGAGAAACCTCTATTGCATATGTTTTTACAAAAGAATCATTTATTAAACATAATAGAAGATTGGGAGTTCATCCATATATAAAGGAAGTCGATAAGATTGAGGCTATGGATATTGATTATCCAGAGGATTTTGAAATTTGCAATGCGATTTATAAGGAGATATTAAAAAATGAGTGTTCAAATAACTGATTGTACAATTAGAGATGGTGGCTATCTATTTAATAAGAATTCTGCCCCTGAATTTGTGAAAGGTATAATGAGGGGATTGGCAGAAGCTGGTATAGATTATGTTGAAACTGGTTTCCTTCAGAAAAATGTAACAGGGGAGAGTCTTGTGTACAAGGATTCTGGTGATGTTATTAAATATTTACCAGATGATAGAAGAAACACACAGTTTTTGGGATTTTGTGATAATAGCAGGTATTCATTGGAAAATTTGGATGATTATAATGGGAAATCTTTTAAATGGCTGCGAATTTCTTTTGCACAACATGAAATTGATGAATCTCTGGAATTTTGCAAAGGTGCGAAAAATAAGGGGTATTTGGTTCAATTCAATCCGATGGATTCAATAAGTTATACAGATGAGGCGCGTGAAAAATTAATCCAAAAAGTGAATGTTGTAAAACCTGCCTCTTTTTCAATTGTGGATACATTTGGGGCAATGGATATGATAGATCTGGTTCATATTTTTAAGCAAGTAGATAGATTACTGGATAAAGATATTAAAATTGGACTGCATTCGCATGATAATTTAGGGTTATCATGTGCGCTGGCAGAGAGAATGATAGAATTATCGGAAGAAACTGGAAGAGATATTATTGTCGATGGTTCTTTATATGGTATGGGACGTGGCGCTGGAAATGCAAAGACGGAATTGCTGGCATATTATGTAAACAAGCATTGTAATGGAAAATATGATATTCAGAAATTACTTGAAACTATTGATAGATATATAACACCGGAATTAAAGAATCTTAACTGGGGTTATGATCTGCCTATGTATGTTTGTGGTACAAAACATGCACATGTTGATAATGTTTATCACTTGAAAAAGGCATATACGTGTACAGCTAATGAAATGTACGATATTGTTGAAACGTTATCGCCACAACAAAGGACAAGATATGGAACAGGATATTCTAAAACAGATTTTTCAGTTTTAGATAGGGCGTATGAAAATTATAAGGAAGGAAATAAATAATGAAGTGTTCAGAATACTTAGTTGATTTTCTTATAAAAAAAGGCATTACAGATGTTTTTGGATATTCAGGTGGATATATTGTTCCATTTATGGATGCTCTATATGCGAGGAAAAATGAGATAAAAGTGCATGTTTGTTATAATGAGCAGGGCTGTGCTTATGCTGCTGATGGTTTCGCCAGATCAAGTGGAAAACTTGGAGTGTATTTTACAACTTCCGGACCGGGGGCAGTTAATGCATTCGGAGGATTGGCAGATGCGTGGTTTGATGGAATACCGCTTTTGGGAATTAGTGGAAATGTTCCAACAAATGAACAAAGAGGATATTCTGGAGTTAGACAAAATGGTTTTCAGGAAATGGAAATTGTTTCTATGACAAAGCATATAACTAAATATTCTGTGTCGCCAAATAGTGCAGAGTCGTTTCCGGATATAGTTTCGAGAGCATATAATTTGGCTACAACAGGAAGAAAGGGAGGTGTTGTGATTGATTTTCCATATGACATCCAAAAAACCTGTATTAATTGTAGGTAACGGAGCCAGAGCAGCGGGGGCTTCAGATTTAATTTATGATTTTATAAAGAAAACACATATTCCGGTTTTAACAACGATGAATACTGTTGATATGATTCAGGATGAATATAGATTTGGATTTATCGGTACATATGGTAATAGGATTTCTAACATGATGCTGAATGAAGCAGATCTTGTAATTTCTGTTGGGGCACGTTTGGGATTGAGACAAATAGGACATATGAAAGAACTATTTGCTCCAAAAGCAAAATTAATACGCTGTGACGTTGATCAGTATGAATTGGCACGGCAAATAAAGTCTGATGAAGAAAAATATAACCTGGATGCAAAGTACTTTATGGAGCAATTGTTAGCAGAAGAAATATCTGATTATTCAGGCTGGTGGGATAACTGTATGAAAGCTAAAAAACTTCTGGATGGGTATGATGATACAGAGGGTAATAAACTGATGAATAAGATATCAGAGCTGCTTCCGGTTGATCCTGTTGTTACAGTTGATATTGGACAAACTGTCTGCTGGGCTGCACAATCCTTATGTTTAAGAGGCACAAACGGCAGAATCATTATTGGTGGAAGTTATGGTGCAATGGGAGTTGGATTGCCATATGCTATAGGAACATCAATAAGTAATGAAAATGGTATCACTTATTGTATTACCGGTGATGGTGGTTTGCAAATGAATATTCAGGAACTTGAGACAGTTCGTAGGGAAAATTTGCCTATAAAAATAATAGTTGTTAATAATCAGGAACTTGGAAAAATAAGTGAGATTCAGCATGGATCATATGATGATAGGTATTTTATTACAACTGAAAATAGTGGTTATACGGTGCCTGATTTCGTTAAAGTTGCAAATGCTTATGGAATTAAGGCAGCAAAAGTTGAGAATTATAAAAAACTTGATGATTATAAGGATTGGTTAATAGATAATGAGCCATGCTTGTTAAATGTTATGCTTTCCTCTGGAACTTTATTGATACCTAAGATTAAATGGGAAACATGTAAAATTATGCCTGAACTTGAAGAAAAAAAAGCTAGAGAAGTTCAAAAATTAATTGCTGAGTAAATTAGGATACCATTATTGGAGGCTGTGATGATTAAATATTTAATAATGGATGTTGATGGAACGTTGACAGATGGGAAAATATATATGGGACCAAATGGGGAAGCTATGAAGGCTTTTTCGATTAAGGATGGTTATGTTGTGAATTATATATTGAAACCAGCTGGTATTAAGCCTGTTATTATAACTGCCAGGACAAGCTCAATTGTTCAAAATAGGTGCAAAGAGTTGGGAATAACAGAAGTTTATCAGGGAAAAATAGATAAACTGATGACTCTTATGGAAATTGTCGGAGATAATAACCTATCACATTGTGCATACTTTGGTGATGATATTATAGATATTAATTGTATGCAACCTATTAAGGACGCAGGCGGTATAGTTGGTTGTCCGGCCGATGCGGTCAGGGAAGTAAAGCAATTATCGGATTATGTATGTATCAATAAAGCAGGAGAAGGTGCTTTACGGGAGTTTACAGAATGGTTGATTAAAGAAAAACGAGATGCTAGTGATATAACAAGACGTGTAGATGCTGCTGTTAATTATTTACAGTCAATTGATGTGTCTTTAAAAGATATAGGAAAGAAAGTTAGGGTTAATGATGATTTTTATTATAATATTCAATATTATGATACTAAATCACCAGATTTATGTGATTTTGAATCACATAGAAAATATATTGATATACAGTTTATGGTGTCTGGAAAGGAATGTTTGGAAATTAGCGATACTTCAAGATTATCTGTCAAACAGCCATATAATGAAAATCTTGATGTTATGTTTTGGAACGTTCCAGAAAATATAAGTAAGACTGTTTTATCAGAAGGTGATTACATTGTTTTATATCCGGAAATGGCTCACAGAGGGGCGGTGATTTGTCAAAAGAGTGAAAAAGTATTAAAAATAGTTGGTAAAGTGAGAATCTAATTTAGTATTAAAATTGGGAAAGTAGGTAGTAAAATGAAAAAAACAGCAGGTATATTAAAATTATTATTGCTGGTTTCATTGTTAATTGGAGGCATAGGTTCTGATGTTGTATTAGCCTATAGTTATGAAACAAATACACTATAAAACTTTTGACAAAAGATAAGGCACTTCTATTTATACTGCAAATGTACCCAAAACTATCTGGTTATGTGGCAGAACTGATAGTGTCAAAGGTGGGAACAAGATTTTATAATTTATTCCATTTATTAAAAACGCTATTTCCTAATGGCAATACATATACATTAGATAGCAGTACTATTATTCAAAAACTACAGTTTTGTTCGCCAAATAATGTGCCTAGTTTATTATCGCAAAGTTTAAAATATTACAATGACAAATATTCTGTTATTTTTAGAATATGCTATTTATTTGAATGTCAAGTACCACTTGAACTATTTGATTATATTGGTGAATCAGAACAGAACTTGGATCATTTAATTGATGCTGGATTATTTGTTTGTAATTCAGGTCTACTGATTGCACAGAACGAATTTGTAAAAGATTGGATTATGCATGCTTATACGTACAAAAGTCCGAGTATATATAATATTGCTAAGCAATTAAAAAATTGTTCTAAGGAGACTATGTATGATATAAGATATATCAATATATATCATGTTCTTGACTGTAAGGAAGATGCAATTCGTTTAATTGAAAAAAATATTAATACATTGAAAAAGGAGAAGCAGTATTCATCCTTGCGAAAAGGTTTACTACAAGCGATAGACATCGCAAATTCATCATGTGACAGAGCACAAGAAATTAAATATTTAATAGAACTGTTAGAAATAATAACTATTCAAAAGGAAGTTGCTACAGATGAAGCTAAAATTTATATAGATCGTCTGGATTACTATTCACAAAGCAAAATTTTATCTTTAAAAGAGGAATGTGCTCTTTCTTTTTTTAAGATAAAGCGTGAATTCAAATTGGGAACATATACAAAGACCAGTAATTGTGCAATTGAATTGGCTAAAAGTTATTACGACAACTGTGTAAATAGGATTTATACTGACAATACCAACGATTGGCTTGGACGTATATGTAGTTGTTATGCACTGCTTATTAAATCTACGCAAGGAAATGAAAGTGCTTTAAAAATATTTGAAAGTGCTCTGAAAATTTTTCCAACATCTTTTGATTTGCGAAGAGAATATTGGAGCCATATTGGATGCATGCATTTGTTTGATGACCCACTTAAATCATATCAAAATTATCAACAAATACTTACTCTTTTTAAAGAAGCTCCTGATTCGGCTGCGTTTCCGTTTCACGAATATGGAGATTTAGCTTTGTGTCAATTGGTAGCACATGATTTTCCCATGGCTTACCTGCTTACAAAAGATGCTCTTAAAATTGGATATGCAAATGGGGTATTGGACGAAGAAGGGCGTTGTCTGAATATACGTGGATGTATAGAATGGTGCCAAGGAAACCTATCAGCGGCAGAAGCCAGTTTTCACGAAGCCATTACTATTATGCAATATTCAGAGTATAATCATTACTTGTGGCGGAGCCAACTGAATATACTTCAACTTAGTTTAATTACTGGTAACTATTCTGCTGAAAGATATTCAATATTGGAAATGGTATATACTAATTTTTTCGACCTACTTGCTGTTAAAATAAATGCTCTTTCCAAATTGGATTCAAATTTTTTTCGCAAAACAATAGAATATCACGCTTTGATAATATTAGGTGTCCTATTGGATCAAATAACAGATAATAAAAGGAAACATTTAAAAATATGTGATGACTTTAATTTGGGAAAGCATGACACATTATATCAAAAAGACGTTACGTCCTTTTTGACTGGTAATTACTATTTTATAGATTCTCCCTATATTCAAAATGGCTATATATTTTTTGTGGGTTAATATTATCTCTAAGCAAGAAAAAAATTTCTTCTTGCTTAGAGAAAGATATTAAAAAATTTTCAAGATCATCTTTTAGTTGAGTCGCAAATGATAATGTCGCATTATATTTATGTTCTTGTTCCTGCTTCGTTAATGAGATGGAGATACGTTCCCCCCACATCTTCGAATTACAAACAGGAGGACGTGTAAACTTTTGCGTATTGCGAGAAGGCCATAAAGCATCATTTCCGCCATGTATGATATATGTTAAACAAATTGGTATTTGATGAAAAGCATTTGTATTTTGCAAAAGTCCAATTAGTGCTGCGTGATCACCATGTCTATCTGAAGAATCCGAAACAATGATTATGTCAGGAGAATAATGAACTAAAAACCAATTTAAATCTGACAAAAAATTTATTTTGGTTAGAAAAGATTCATTCCCCGTTCTCATTGCGTGTACAGTTTTCTTTCCAGCAGGATGATAGGTTGTACAAGAAACTAAGGATGTCAATAAAGTATCATTTTTCTTAAATTGCATACGCTTTAAAAAGCTATGTGATGGTTTCATCCCAGTATCTCCATAACCTAGGTAAAAGATGGATTCCTTTGCAAGTCCAAGAGATGCTAGTGCTTGTTCGCTTTCATAGTAACGCTTTTCTGCAATATCAAATCCATGATAATCACCATTTGTTGCAAAAAGAACTAGAAAATCATCCCCGTGTTTTATACATTTTTGAATTAATCCCCCCGCTGCTAAAATTTCATCATCTTGATGTGGGGCAATGAGCAATATTCTCATAGTCTACTCTCCATATGTAAAAGAACATTTAAAACATTTAAATAGTACGGATTTACTTCATTTTGCATTACACTTTCTAAAATTGTATTGAAAAACAGTTTGTAAGATACAGATTCTATAATCTGCTTTTTATTACAGTTTTGTGGGATATGTTGTTCTAACAAAGTAATCCAAGTATTTGATGAAACTTTTTTTTCACCAATTATTATGTCCAGGAGTAAATCTGCTATCATATATTCTACTTGTCCGATAGTTCGTTTTTCACGATCAATTAAATTTAAATTTCCGTTGTCAAGCATAATATGTTGCAGACTTATATCTGAGGTAATTTCATACCAATTTATGTTAAGCGGCAACTTCACTACGTGAGAAAATGAATTGCACACCCCATATAGGAAAGCTTTTTGCTCAAAATCAAAGGGCAAACTGTTGTAATCAAGTATATATTGAGCCATTTTCCATCCGACAAATGGTAGGAACGAGCCATTAGATTCAAAGTAATAATCAGGAAATTGCATAGACAGAGCATCTAATAAAGAATCTATATCTTCTATAGTTTCCATTTTATTACTAGATAGAATCTTCTTATATTGGCAAATATCTTCATCCGAAAGTCTTGTTTTTTGACTTGCTAAAAAATTGATAATGTTAGGATACTCTTCAATACTTGGAGTGAATGAATCTAGCTTTCGAAGCAAAAGCAGTTGGTGAACGTCATCTTTTCCAATAAAAATGTCGTTGGAGGATTTTTCATATGCAGCAACTTCATATTTATAAAAATCCCAAGCATTTCTCACATAATTTGTCTTTTGAAAAGGCAGTACAAGTGGACTTAGAGCCAATCGAGTATATGGATGTTTAATAACATAGCTATTTTTTATACTTTGTACAAAATAAATATCTGATGTACCGAATGTTGTATTATAAACGAAATTAGAAATAGCTTTTTCGCCAGTTGTCTTTTCAAAGAAATCACCTAACAGATGGTCTGAAAGAGATAAATTCCTATATGGGAATAGATTGATTTCACGCTTGGCAAAATGATTGGAATTGTTAGAAGCAGTGTATTTTTTGCATGTTGTTTTTAATCCATATGCCATTAAATGATTACCAATAAAATTCCATTCTGATATCACTTGAGTTGCCGTTTGTCGTGCATTCTCACCTAATGCATTTGACAAAAATGGTTGACGAATAAAATGCTCCATTCTCATAGAAAGAGCATTTTCATCCCCATGATTAACTAAAAAACCATTATCCCAATCGTGAACTAAATCTAATGCGAAACCATTTGGTGATGCAATTACAGGAATGCCTTCGCTCATTGCTTCTGTTATAACACGTCCTCCAGGTTCGTAAAGAGAATTAGTTATCAGTACCAATGTTTTAAGCAGAAGCGTGCTTGCTCCAATTGCGTCAATACATCCCCACCAAATTATTTTTCCATCTTGCTCTGCTTGATGGATATAGTTTTCTATAGCTTGGCATTTATTACGTATTATATTGATTTCCTTAATACTTCCGCCTATTAACCACAAAGGAGGACATAACTCCTCATATTTTCGATAAAGAGAACACCATGCGTTTAAAATATGATCTACGCCTTTACTTTCATCAATGCGTCCAAAATATGTAAATGCTTTATATACCCAAAATGAATCATTTACATTATTTTCAAAGGCATTATTATACTGTAAGGAAGCTGAAAGTTGTGCCTCTGTAGAAATTTTACTATTTAAACGAGGGAAACCATTAATGTCTCTAGAAGGAAGAATAAATGATGGATGGATATATTGGCCTGCTACAATAATTTTTTGGGGAGAAATGCCATAATATTTTATCAAATCATTTTTTTCATCTTTGGAAACACAAAGTATCCATTGAGCATAATCATAAATAAGCTGTTCATAACTAGCTCTTTGAGGCAGCGGCTCATAGGCGCCTCTCGCTTGACGTCCATAAGAGTTCGAAATTACACTATGCACTAATGGAATATTATATTTTTTTGATAGTTCTACTCCTAATCTGCCACTGTTCCAATAAACACTATGAATTACCTGTGGAAGTTCACCTCTATCTTCAATAATCTGTTGTATAGCTGATAGATTATAATCATGGTATGTATATAGTATTGTTTTATCAATAGGTGCAGGATCTCCGTTTTTCAAACGATAAATTGTACAACAAGAGTTATATTGCTCTATATCAGGCAGTTCTTGCATAGCTTTTCGAGTAACGAGAATACAATTTAAATGAAGCGTTCCAAAACAATCCAATAATTCTCGCATGTAGGTGTGTGTTCCACCCCATTCATCATATCCAGGTGGCATTGCAGGATCTGCATGAATAGTAATAAGTAATATGTATGACATAATCTAGCTCCTTTCACTTTGATTTTCGATAAATAATACATGATTATCCATTAAATAAAACAATCCATCAAAAACGATGGATTGTAAAGAAGTCTATATATGAAAATCCTTCCTAGGATGTTTTGATATTAGAATATCCCGCTGTTTAGCAGTGGTTACGTGTGTGTATATCTCAGTGACATTGATGGAACTATGTCCTAGCATTTCCTGAATATACCGGATATCGACATCGGCCTCTAATAAGCTGGTAGCGAATGTATGCCTGAACATGTGAGGGGTGATATGTAAATCTATATCGGCGAGAGAGCAATACTTATCTATCATTCTGCGAACAGCTTGGTCAGATAGAGGTTTGCCATTTTGGTTAGCAAAAAAATGATTGCAGCTTTTAATTTCAGCTTGGAATTCAGCCTTATATTCTTCCATTATTTGAGAAACAGAATCATTGCCAATATGAATACGCCGCTCTTTATCGCCTTTACCATATATGAGGATGCTCCCATCATGTAAATTTATATCTTCGTTTTTTAATGAGCAAAGCTCAGAAATTCTCATACCGGTAGCAAATAACAGTTCGGATACGGCTGCATCGCGCAATGCATTCCTTCTCTGATAATTGGTTTTAGCGTTGTCCCGCTGTGTATAAATCATAGTAAGAAGTTTTTCTACTGTATGTAGTGGGATAATTTTGGGCAATATGGTAGGTTCACGAAAGTGCACCTGTATTTTTGTGAAGGGATTTATTGCGAGTAGTTCTTTGTATTCCAGATAATGGAAGAATGCTTTTATTGAGGCTATTTTTCTTTTTACGGTTTTGGGTTTATATTGTTGGTGGAGCCTGGCAATATAATCCTCTAGATTGTTTGTTGTGATTTCAGTTGTTTTTTCAAGACATGGTTCCTCAGAGAATTGTCGCAAGTCAATCCGATATGCTTTTAAAGTCTTTTCATCCAGACATTTTTGTGTCCTGCAGTATTCCAAATAGTTTTCAGTAAGTGTTTGTAAGTTTTCCATGATGTTCTCCTTTGTTTGGCGTTTTTAAAATAAATTGATAAAATTATATCGGAAAAAGTGGTAAAATATAAATTGTTTTTTAAATACAAATCCGCTATACTATAAGCATGGTATAGCGGTTTTTACTGCAATCTGAAGAGTTATTGTGAGGTAGGGATATGAAGCTTGATTCGATAACATTACAAAATTTTAAGGGAATAGACAATCTGGAAATAAAGCTTGATAATAAGACAACGGTTATTTTTGGTGTGAATGGCGTTGGCAAGTCAACAATCCTTCAGGCTATAGATTTATTATATGCTGATATCATTGCAAAGCTGATGGGAACGGTGCGAAGTAAGACAGCCAGATTCAATGAAGATTTTATTAGCTATGGAAAGTCTGCGGCCGGCATAAAGGCTGATTTCGATTTTGAGGATGGCGAAAGCATATATTATGAACGCACAATTGACAGGGCTAAAGGTGAAAAAAGAAATACAAGTGCTCTTAAAAAACTTACAGATAAGTTTCAATCGTTATATATACAAATGGGTTATGATGATGGCAATGGCAATTGGATAGAGGAATCGGATAATAAGAGTATGCCCATTTTTGTTAATTATGGAGTAAATAGAATTGTGCTTGATGTGCCGGTTAGGGCTCCTAAAGAGCAGTTTGTAAAACTGGATGCATTTGACAAAGCTATAGAAAGTACGATAGATTTTAGGAATTTATTTAAATGGTTCAGAAATCAGGAGGATATAGAGAATCAGATAAAGGTTAGAGATGATTCAAAATATGAAGATAAAAGCCTTGCAGCTGTTAAAAAAGCAATGTTAGCTATGCTTGATGGATTTGAGGATATTCGGATAGAGAGAAGACCTTTGGCAATGAAGGTCAATAAAAACGGCAAGTCTTTAAAGATAGATCAGTTATCGGATGGAGAAAAATGCACGATAGCTCTATTTGGAGATTTGGCAAGAAGAATGGCATTGGCAAATCCGGGTAAAGATGTGAATCCTTTGGAAGGCTCAGGTGTTGTGCTCATTGATGAATTGGATTTGCATATGCATACATCGTGGCAACGAAAGGTATTGAATGTTTTAAGAGACACATTCCCCAATATCCAGTTTATTATTACTACACATTCTCCGCAGATTTTGGGTGAGATGGATGATTCTGTCAATTTATTGTATCTGTATAATGAAGATAATGAGATTCTATTTAAGACCTATGAATCCTTTGTGGGATGGGATGCAAATGTTATTTTAGAGGAAGTAATGAATACGTCTTCAGTTAATCAGGATATCAAGAAAATGATTGATGAGATGTATAAGTGTATTGAAAAAAAGAAGTATGATGAAGCAGAGAAAATAGTGGATATATTGGATAAGAAAACAAATGGTTATGCTGATGGTATTTCTAAGGCAAGGATACTGATATCAAGGGGTAAAAGACGTGAAGCAAATTAATAAAAGCAGTGCGCCTCAATGGTTTGAACAATGGAAATCGGATTTTGTAGAAGTTAATAATAGGCAACCTCATTATAAAGTTGATTTCGCAGGCAATGATAGTGATGGAATTGAAAGAAGAAGAATGCTGCGCGAGGCTCTTATCAAGGAGCAGGGTAGAATATGCTGCTATTGTATGAGAAGAATTTACAACAATTCAGCTCATATTGAGCATTTCTTTCCGCAGGAGTCCTTTAGAGATATGGATTTAACATATGAAAACATGTTTGCATCATGCAATGGAGAGGCGACAATTATCTTAGATGATGAACATTGTGGGCACAGGAAGAATAACTGGTTTAGAGATGATATGCTCTCACCAACGGATGCTGAAGTAGAAAAGGTATTTAAATATTCAGCAAACGGCAAAATTAGTGCTGTTAGGAATCGTCCATCTTCTAATGTTGCTCAGGATATGATACATAATCTGGGACTTGACAGTTTTCATCTCGAAAGGGATCGTAAGCAGGCTATTCAGGCATCAGAGGTGTTTGATGATGAGGACTATACGGATGATGAGATTCGTAGTTTTATAGAATATTATTCAAATAAGAATAATGGTGAATATGAGCCTTATTGCAAAGCAATTGTTGATTGTCTGGAGGAGATGCTTTGATGATTTTAAAGTGGTAGTGATAAAAACCAATATTGTGCTAATTTATACAAATATTGTCGATTACATTTTTAGATACGTCTGTTTAAAATATTATCGTATTTTAAACAGACGTATTTTTTATCTATTTTAAGAAAGTACGAATGAATTTACGAGTGTTTCTTATTTGGAATTTACAAGGGCTGGAAATATGTATTATATAGATACCACTTTAAACATAAAGTCAATCTTTGAGAGACCTGATATCCAGATTTCAGATGGCGCTGATTGTGAGTTTTTTATATAGTCCAATGAAGTATGTGGCCAAGGCATATACAAAAGGCAATGTTGATGCAGAGATTTTACTGAATTCATTGTACTGGTTCGAATATCAGAAACAACAAATGGCATAGTTTTGCTTGTAAATTTCATATAGAAAGAGTACTATAATTTTAGGAGACTATGCTATTTCAGCATTGATAGTAAAAATATATCTGATTATAAGTTTACAGTGGGAAATCAGATTTTAAAACCGGTTAAGAAAGATGGTAAATATTATGTTGATTTAACAGGAATATTACCAGCCAATTATTCTAAATCATTTACTATAAATGTAAATGGAAAAGCGTTTGTTACATGTAGCGTAAATGATTATTGTCATAAAGTGCTAAATTTAAAAAATAGTAGTAATAAATTGTCCGGTTTAGTGACTGCGATTTATGAATTAGGTACTACATCAAAGTAATTAACTGGAAATTAAGGAATAAGGTTAAATGGAATTTAATAAGACAAAACCAATTGCGTTAGGAATAGCATTCACTCTCGCCCTAACACCGATTCACACAATCACATATGCAGACACCAATTCAGACAGTGCATCAATAAATGTTCAGTCTGCACAGACAGAATATAAATCAGGATTTGTATTCGCTAAGAGCAGCTACGCTTATAGAAAAGGCACTGATTTGACAGTATGTGTATCAAAGAGCAATCTTTCTACGGCTTGTGATTCATATAAGCTGTTTTATATATCGGATGGAAGTGGGAAAGCAATTGACCGGAACTCATATACAATCAGTGTCCTTGGGGATGCGGTATATTTTACTTTATCCCAAAACTGGCTGAATCAGTACAGTCCTCGGGATATTGATATTACAGCGATTGCTTACAATGGAACTGCTGAGGTATCTAAGACAAATGCTAAGCTTGTTTCTGAGGATGGCTTTGATATAGACTTTGCAGCCGGAACAGTGTGTGTCAATCAGACAGAAAATATCAGAACTAACGGACAAGGCGAACTGACACAGGATACGCGGTCGCAGGCTGGCGGGGAAAAATACATATATGTAGTTGACTCAGTAATTTCTCAGGATGAAAGCATCATAAAAATATCCAATGCCGGTAATGAGTGGAAATATACCGGAATGAAGCCTGGAAAGACAAAACTCACAGTACGCTATCACTACTATTATGGCAAGGAAAAACGTACCGGTGAGAAAACTGCTGAGTATGAAGTGGTTCCTGCCACATATACACTCGATGAAGAACGTGGCAGCTCTGGTATGCTTATAAACCGCGGCGCCTCATATACATGCAATCTTAGAACAAAGCAGACAACCTATGATAAGAGTGGCAAGGCTGTAAGTAAATATGTAGATAATGTTGCATACGAATGGTATATAAGTGAAAAAGAAGAAAATGTTGCGGTAAACATAGAACAAACGGCACAGAATAAGCTTAAAATAACACCGGCAAATGCCTCGGAATCAGGAGCTTTTTGTATAGGAATAAGAGCACTTGATGCTTCCGGTAATGTTTATTTTGAAGAAGAATCAATATGGTATCTGGTAACAGATGGAGATCATGGAGATTCATCAGAAACTGCAAATCCGGGAAATACCTCATCCGGAAGTCAAAATACAAACACAGGAAGCGAAAAGGTAAGTGTATCGAAGAGTCAAAGTATATCCTTATTGGAGAATCATAATATCGGTCTAAATATCTACTGGAAAATGACCGGCTCTACGTATGACATAGGCGACTGCATGGTCAAGTACACCTATGAAGGTGACAGCGGAACACCACACTATGTGGCATTGAACCGAAGTCCGGTTGGTGATGGCGAATCATATTGCTCAAAAATTGATATAAGCGCAGTTGAGATGACCTCAAAAGTAAATTTACAGTTACTCTCTAATAGCGGAAAAGTGTTGGATACATTTTCGACATCCGTAGAGGATTATGCCAGGAGCTTATTGGCAAGCAATACAAAAGAGTATGCAGCATATAAGCCGGTGGTAAAAGCGATGTTGAATTATGGCGCTGCCTCACAGCAGTATTTTGGATTTATGACATATGCATTAGCCAACAGAAGCCTTACAAATGCCGATAGGACGATACAACAAATCCCACAGGCAACGCTTAAGCAGTATGCAGCCAATTCAAGCAGCAGCGAATTTTCAATGAGTGGAATACACTATTACGGATCGAGCCTTGTGGTGGGAGATGATGTAAAGCTCAGACACTATTTTAAGCTTGATTCCGGCAGAGATATATCAAATTATTCGTTTGCAACGTATGTGGGCGGAGATATGATAGGCTATGCTACACCATGTCGTTCGAAAGATAAAGACATGTATTATATAGAAGTAACTTGTACAAACAGAAATTTCTTTTCTGGCATGAGGACGATAGTATCGAATGGAAATACAGAAACTATATTGGACTATCAGCCGATGAACTACATTGCAAAAGCATATGGCAGTTCAAAGCTAACCTCTGAATTGAAGACGTTGCTTGATGCAATGTATTGGTTTGAATATCAAAAAATTAAATAAATTGTTGCATAAAATATAGTACTAGAGTATAATTCCTGACTTTGAGAGTTGAGAGAAAATTCAGCTTGCTAAAAAGCATGCATATATAAAAGAAAATTATGAAAAGTGGAATTTTTTAGAGGCTTTTTCAGCGTCTGACGATTATAAGACAGAACCTATAGATTTCTATTTCGAATTTAAAAAGTCATCTACTTGCAGCTTGGCTGAATTGGTAAAAAATGAACATAGATATATATGCAATGATGGGTATATTAAAGAGCATTCAATTGATGATTTAAGCAAGTGCATTGTAGTGCACAACCGTAAGCAGGCTTTGAAAATATTTGCAAATATCAATAGAATATTTGATGATTATTTGAGCAAGGCTGGGCTTGAAGGAATTGAGTATTATCGGCAGTATTTTGAAATTAGTGTAAGAAGAGATGGAATGCCACAAGTATTTTTGCCATATATTTGGACAAGTAAAGAGTATCTGATGAAGGAAGAATCCCTTCTTTAGTTATCTGATTTACAGAAACTTATTAACCAAGTAGTCTTGATTGACTACACCATTATTATACTAGGATATAGAAAATGAAATTTAATTTTAACAAAAAAATGGTTAGCACAATAGTGATATTGATTTTTGGCGTAGCAATTGCAGTTGCAGCACTGCCTGCAAAGAATATAGTGCTTGAAAATAAAACAAGCTCAGAAATAGCCACAGAGGCAGTATCAGCTACAGAGATGATATTGGATACAGAAAATACAGAGACTGGTAATGTGGATAAGAATTTATCAGATTCCTCAAAAGACAAAGCAACAGTAGTCGATGATAAGGACAAATCTGGTGATACAAAGAATTCTGACGAAAGTTCAACAACTACAAAAGAAACGGGCAAAAGCTTGAAAGATACAAAGAGCTCATCAGAAAACACTTCAGACGATGTAAATAAAACAGGTGATAAGATTGATAAAAAATCTGAAATAAACAATTCAGAAATGAATAATAATAATGAACCGAAATCTGATAACGGAGTGATAGAGCTTCCAATTATACCGATTGACTAATGTGACGTCAGTTGTGGTTTTACCTACATTTGAAGAAGAAACGTAAGAGGAGTTAATACAATGGAGGAAGTCGAATGAAGACAAAAAAGTTTTTATCATTGGTGTTAAGTGCGGCTATGATATTAGGTGCGGCTGTTCCGGTGTCAGCAGAACCGGTGTCAGCAGAGCAAGGCGTTGAAGCAGAACAACAGCCAATTGTAGAAAATAGCATTACAAGTGGATATATTCTGAGTGATTTGGATTATAATACACCGGTGTATGAACCGGATGAGGCGGTGCCGTATTCTGATTATTGGGGATATTCTGCAGATGAAACTATAGAGAGCAGGTATCCGGCTAATGGAGTCAGCGATATTAAAGCGAAATATCCGTCTGTTCGTAATCAAAATCCTCTTGGCACATGTTGGACATTTTCGTCAATAGGTCTTGCAGAGTTTGATCTGATTAATGATGGTGCGTTTGATAAAAATATAGATCTTAGTGAACTGCATCTGGCATATTATGCATATAATTCGCTGTTAGATCCGCTTGGTGGAACAGTGGGGGACTATGCAAAGTACTATATGAATAATACAAGTGTTCAGTATGGTTATCTCAATCGTGGTGGCAACTATTTGATGGCGGCACGCAGAATGGGACAGTGGTGTGGTCCGGTAAGCGAGAGTGATGTACCATATAGTAAGGTGGCAAGCAACGGATATACAGCAAGCACTATTGATACTTTTCTTAATACAGGTTTATCTGATGAATATGCATATTCAAAGGATAAGGCACATCTGGAAAATACATACATGATTAATATCAAGGAAAATGCATCAGAGGTGAAAAAAGCCATAAAAAAATATGGTGCAGTGGGAATTATGTATAGTCATAATGATACCGGATATCATTACATAAATAACAGTTATAATGATAAAACAGATAACAGAGCAGGTCATGCGGTAATGGCTGTTGGATGGGATGATAACTATTCTAAAGATAATTTCAGAGATGGTGTTAAACCTGAAAAAGATGGTGCATGGCTTATTCGTAATAGTTGGGGAGATGGAACCGGTTCATATTATAATCAGAGTTATTTCTGGATGTCATATGAAACGTTTTCTTTATCCGATACGGCTTGGGTGTTTGATTTTTCTGCTAATGATGGATATGATAACAACTATCAGGTTGATGGAGGATTAAATGTAGCCCGTCAAGAAAGTTATAGGAAATTGGCCAATGTTTTTACTACTCAGACAAAACAGGGAGTATCTTCTGAGGATTTGAAAGCAGTTTCCCTGTCTATTACATCTAAAACGAATGTGAATTATACAATAGAGATTTATACAGATTTAAAAGATAAGACAAAGCCAACCAGCGGAACAAAGCAGGAGACTGCTACTACTACAGGGCAGACAACCTATGCCGGAGTATATACAATTCCACTTAAAGCAGCGGTTAATCTGAAGCCTGGGACAAGCTATTCGGTTGTAGTGACTACTGATATACCTGCCATTGACCTTGAGGCAGCGATGGTCGGTGATGTAAATTATAATAATGAAATGGTGTGGGAGAATCATGCCTCAAGTGATAATACGGCAAGCTATTATTTCTATGGTACAGGGTTGGCATATTCCCACAGTTGGAATTATAAGAATGTGTATGGTAATTTCTGTATTAAAGCATTTACCGCCAATAATGTAGAAAAAGATTCTGAGAAGCTTGTTGGCAGAAGCCTTACTTTAAAAGATAATATTGATATGAACTACTATATGGAGCTTCCTGAAAGTATCAAATCAAACAGCAACGCATATATGGAGTTTACGGTGAATAATAGCCAGCCATATAAGGTCAGCGTAAACGATGCAATCCCTGTTGAGAAAAACGGAAAGGTTATATATAAGTTCTCATGTCCGCTAAATGCTGCACAGATGTCAGATACGGTTAAAGCCAAAATGGTGGTGGATGGTAATAGTGGAAATGAGTACACTTACAGTGTAAAAGAATATGCCACCGAGCTCTTGTCAAAATCAAACGAGTATCCGGCAGAAACCATTAAGCTGGTGAAGGCACTCTTAAACTATGGAACGGCAGCGCAGAGCTTCTTTAAATATAACACTGATAAGCCGGCAAATGCTGGTTTGAGCGATACAGATAAAGCTGTCGCAGCGGCTGATTTTGCTGCATATAAGGCTGTTATTAAAACAGATAGTGCAAATAGTCAGAGTAATGGACTGACATATTACGGAAGCTCTCTGATATGTAAGTCTGAGATGACAGTAAGACATTATTTTATGGTGAACGAAGGCTGTGATATAAACAATTACAAGTTCAGCTATGTTAATGCATATGGCAATGAAGTCAGTCTGACACCTAAAAAGGCTTCAGATGGGGTGTATTGTGTAGATATAAACGGAATAATGGCACGCAACCTGAATAGTAATTATGCATGCAAAGTCACCGGAAAGAATAAGGCCTGTATTTTCGAGCTGGACTATGGTCCATTCAGCTATTCACAGAAGGTCATTAATAGCGGAAATTCATCTGAGGAATTAAAAAATCTGGTGAATGCGCTATATTGGTATTGGTATTATGGATATAGAAATTAAAAAGACTGCATAATTAAAACTACCGCAGAATTTAACGCTTTAACTAAGCTAAATTCCTGCGGTGGTTTCTTTTGTGCTTATCGGCTTAACAAGCTTATCGTTTGTTGTGCATCATGTTCGATAAGTAGATCTATAATATGATCACATGAAATAATCAATGAAATAGAAAGAAATGATACACAGGCTAAGGAAACCCAATAATTGTTAATTAAATTATTGCAACACGCATAATAAAATAGTAATATGGAACTATAAGTTATCAATAAACTGAAACAATGCAATGCTGTTATATAATGGCAGAAGTCGGGAGGAACAACGTATGAACAAAAGACTAATTAGCCTTGTTTTAACATTCATTATGTTGATTACAATGGTTCCATCAACTATTGTAGAGGCAAGTGAAGTAACGACAATGGAAAGCGTCAAAGCTTCAAGCAATCAATCAGAGGTCACGAAACCGGAGGAAAATACTATCTATGCGGTAAATCCACTGTATGAGGATGTTATCAGCATTGATGATTTAAAGAAAAAACTTGACTCATCAAATGATGAGCAGCTCTTTGGGTCATCCACAGGACAGTATTTTTCGGATTATGACAGTGCCGTTTTATATCTCAGAAAGCAGATGGTTAGCAGAGAAACGGAAATAAACTTGAATTTTCCGGAATCCTGGTTTGATTCTCACAAAGATGGGGTGTATTGGGATTTATTATATGATGCAATGAAGTGCGATGATAGCTCTACCGGACAGGAGGGGGATGCACTTTTGTATGGATATGCAGGCTGTAATGTTTCATACAGTACTGCAGGATATATAAAATATACCATGGCATATCATTCTAATGCGGAGCAGGAAGCAAAGCTGACAGAGGCTGTGGCTATGGCAATGACTGAACTGCAGCTTAATGGTCTCAGCGAAGCCAAAAAGATTACAAAGATTCATGACTATATCTGCAATCATGTCGATTATGAATACAATTCAAAAGAAGAACAGATATATACAGCTTATGGCGCTCTTTGCACCGGAAAAGCTGTCTGCCAGGGATATGCTGTGCTTTTCTACAGACTGTGCAAGGAAGCAGGGCTATCGGTCAGAATTATCAGCGGTACCGGCAATGGAGGAGCGCATGGGTGGAATATAGTGCGAATCGGCAGTAAATACTATAACGTGGACTGTACCTGGGATGGACAGGATGCGACCACCTATAATGAGTACCTGTTGAAGTCAGAAGCAGACTTTAAGGATCATACCCGCAAATCATGGAAGGTGGCAGGCAGCCACTATCTGGACTATACGTCTGCTGAGTTTAACGCGCAGTATCCTATGACTGAAAAATCCTGGGATGAGTCGACTACATATGCGCATAGCGAGGAGGCCACGTCAGGTGCTGTGACATTAAAAGCAGAATGGAATGATCCTGTACTTGGACAGCCGACCATATTCTATGTGTCTGCAACAGGCGGATCAGGAAACTATAAATTCCGAATGGATGCACCGAGCTATTCGAGCCCAAATCAATGGGCATTCGAATCAGTAGCGGATCCAAGCCGCGGTGAGTGGATGAATTATACATCAGAGTGTGCTTCAAACGATTATACATTTACCATGACTGCTACCGGTACCTATAACTTTAGATTTTATGTTATGGATAAAACAGCAGGGGTAACTTACTTGCGAGTGAATTTCAATATAAGTGTATCGGATGATAAATACCCGAGTGTTGACTCGATTGTCCGGTCTGCAGTAGCTGAGTGCAACAGCAAAACTGATGGCTCAGAGTATGCAAAAGCCCTTTGGCTGCATGACTGGCTGCTTGACCAGCTTGAGTATGATAAAACCCTGAAATGGTCTTCGGCTGAGAGTGCGCTGACCAGAGAGCTTGGCACCTGTCAGTCGTATGAGAGTGCATATGCAAAGCTCCTTACTGCAGCAGGAATAGAAAACGGCGAGACAAGGGATAACTATGATGGACACACCTGGAATGCCATGAAGCTGGACGGACAGTGGTATCAGACGGACTGCACCTGGGATGACAGCAGCGATAACTGGTATAGCTTTGACCAGAGACATTTGTATTTTGGGCTGACGGATGAGCTGATGGCCATAGCACATCCGGGGCATAGCAAAATCTATACCACAGACACGTATAAAACGCGTTCAACAAGCCTTGCCGACAACTATTTTGTCAGGACAGGAGATGCCGAGAAGTGGGCAAAGGCTTATGCAGACAGGATTCAGAAAAATCTGGATGCAGGAAAGACAGAGTTTGAAATAACAGCAGACAATTCTTCCTATCCGCCAAGTATTTCCGGTATTCAAAATGGTATTACAGCGTATGCGATAAATCAAATGACGTGGACTACAGACAAGGCAGCGGTAACATTAAATGCTACAGGAAATGCAAAGAGCTTTACATTTACAGCTGAATACGCTTCGGTGAGTCCTGCAGTCAGCTTGTATGGCAGAAGCATAACCCTTAAAGACAACATTGATGTAAACTATTACATGGAAATGTCTGATTCGGTGTTTGAGCATGATGCTTATCTGGAATTCAAAATCGCTGGTCAGACATATAAGATTAATGCGAGTGATGCCGCAGAGGTAAATGAGAACGGTAAAACCTTATACAAGTTCTCATGTCCGGTGAATGTGGCACAGATGTCTGATACCATCGAGACAAGAATAGTGATTGATAACAATACCAAGGAAGAGTATTCCTACAGTGTAAAGGAATATGCAAGCGAGCTCCTGTCAAAATCAAACGAGTATCCGGCAGAAACAGTTAAACTGGTGAAGGCGCTCTTAAACTATGGAACCGCAGCGCAGACCTTCTTTAAATATAACACTGACAATCCGGCAAATGGTATTTTAAGCAATGCCGATAAGGCTGTAGATGCGGCTGATTTTGATGCATATAAGGCTGTTATTAAAGCGGATAGTGCAAATGGTCAGAATAATGGACTGTCATATTACGGAAGCTCCCTGATATGTAAGTCTGAGATGACGGTAAGACATTATTTCATTTTAGATAATGGCAGTGATATTAATAATTATAAGTTCAGCTATATAGATACAGATGGCTATGAGGTCAGTCTGACGCCTAAAAAAGCCTCAGACGGCGGAGTATACTGTGTAGATATAAGCGGAATAATGGCATGCGGCCTGTATAAGAACTATGTATGCAGGGTTACAGGTATGGACAGCTCACAAATCATAGAGCTTAATTATGGCCCGTTAAGCTATGCATACAGCGTTGCAAACGATAAAGACTCATCAATAGAATTAAAGAATCTGATGAATGCGTTGTATATGTATTCTGAGATGGCGAGAAAGGTAAATGATATTTAAAAAACTTTTAACAAGAATAATCGGTTCAGCTATGGTGGCGACACTGCTTATATCAACCACACCGGTGGCAGCAACGGAGTCTGTAATAAATGAGGACGGAAGAAGAACTGAGAGGACACAGGTTCAAAATCTGTTGCAGTCATATCAGGGAGGATATATAGAGAGTGAGCTGGACAACAATACTCCTGTATATGACTCGGGAATTTCGACCTTTGCAGAGCTGCCTTTGGCTTTTCCGGATGATGCTTCGGTGTTTGATACCATGTATCCACAGGCACGAGACCAAAATCCATATGGTACCTGTTGGTCATTTGCCAGTATGGGGCTTGCCGAGTATGACCTGATAAATGATGGAACCGTGAATAAGAATGTCGACTTCAGTGAGCTACAACTTGCGTATTTTGCATACAATTTTGTGACAGATCCGCTGGGCGGTACTGCAGGGGATGTGGCTAAATACCATAATGAGAATGGACTCTCATACCTGCAACGAGGTGGCAATTTTGAATACAGCTCAAGGCGTCTGGCGCAGTGGATAGGTCCGGTTGACGAGGCCGTGGTGCCATATTCTCAGGCTGACAGTACACTGGAAAGTGGCTTGGATGATAAATATGCATACTCTTACAGCAAGGCTCATCTGAAAAATGCTTATGAGATAAATATCCATGAAAATACTGATGAGGTGAAGGCTAATATTATGGAGCATGGGGCTGCCGGTGTGATGTATTATCATAATGACAGTGCCATGAGGTTTTATTCATTTGACAGTGCAGGGCATTATACCTACTATGATACTGCAAAAAGAGGTTCCGGACATGCAGTGATGCTTGTAGGCTGGGATGATAATTTTTCAAAAGAGAACTTCCCTGAGTCATTGAGACCGGAAAATGATGGAGCCTGGCTTGTGCGAAATAGCTGGGGAACATATTGTGATTATTTTTGGATGTCGTATGATAATGAATCACTGTTAGATACAGCGTGGGTATTTGATTTCTCGGATGATGACGGATTAGACCACAACTATCAGCTGGATGGTGGAATTCAGGTATACAATACTAATCTGACCAATAGGCTGGCAAACGTATTTACGGTACCCAATAAGGCTGATGGAGAGTATGAGAAGCTAAGAGAGGTATCGCTGTCATTTACCAGAATAGCGGATGTAGGCTATACAATAGATGTGTATACAAATCTTACGGATCCGTCTGATCCATTAAGTGGAGAGAAACAGACTCAGGCTACAACGACAGGCAATACAGCCTTTGCGGGTATATACAGTGTGGAGCTGGCAGAACCGGTGGAGCTTAAGCCGGGAAGTACCTTTGCTGTAGTGGTATCGGTTGATAAGAGTGCCCTGGATTATGAGCAGGCAACAAAGATAACAACCGGTGACACTCTCCTCTGGGACAGACAGGTGAGCCAGGGAAATGGAAAGAGCTTGTATTATAGCAGTGGCAGATACAGAGTATATCCATATGGCAATTTCTGTATTAAAGCTTTTACGTCAGATGAAACCAGACATGCAGAGCCGGAAAATGAGCTTACGGCAAAGGGCTATTCTGTAGATTTGACAACGCTGGTACGTGCAAATCTATATGCTGCCGTTTCGACAGATATTATGGATGACGCAGGGTCAATGGTTAGGTTTGTATACCCGGATGGCACCTGTACAGATAGGCTTTTGTCAGCGTTTGAGACAACTGAGTACAATAATACTCAGGTAAAGAAAATCACATACGAGGCTGCTCCTGCGAAGCTTACTGAAAAGGTTGAAATCAGCGTCATAAAGAGTGATGGCACGAAAAGCAACAGCTTTGCCTTCGCACCGGCAGATTATCTGAATGATTTAATCAAAACAGATTCTGATTCTGCTTCGAAAAATATAGCAAAGGCTCTTTTGGATTATGGAGCGTATGCGCAGTTATATTTCAATGTGGATACATCTGATCTGGCGAATAAGGAGCTGACAGATGATGCAGTGGGTGCTTTATCGACTGAGGAAATCCTTAAAATGACAGTGGATGGAAATATTGCATCAATGAGTAATGATGATTTGGAGTATATAGGCTCATCACTTGTATGTAGAAACGGAACTGATATGAAGCTGTATTTCATTAATAAAAACTCACTTGCACTTGATGAAATACTGCAGAAATATAATATAGATGTTACTAATGAGAAAACCGGCAGACTTGACAGCAGCGAATTTTCAGCTGAGCTTGATGGAAAGCTGTTTTGCATCAGAATAAAGTCAATTTTGCCGAAGCTTTTGTCAACTGATTATACAATTACATTCTCAAATAGTGGCGTAAGCAGTTATGGCGTTGTAGGTCCGTATTCTTATATCCGAAGGGCTGTACAGGGGGATGATATACAGCTTCGAAATCTATGCAAAGCACTTTATTTATATGGGCGTGCTGCCTCGTAATACATTAAGCTGTGTGATGTCTGAAAAATCATTAAAAATTTTACCATTTTTCTCATATTTAGGAAGAACAATAAATATAAGAAAAAATGGAATAGAAGGGACTAGGCACAGCGAATACATGAAAATGAATCTATAGATATTGTGATTATATGTCACTAACTGATTTAGAAAAACTGTACGAGGGTTCTGTGAAAGGAATTATACAAACGATAAAATGGAAATATTGTTTAATGAAGATACTATTTTTGTTTTTTTCTTTGCAATGATTGCTATTTATAATTATTCAGATTTGAGGGAATATCAGAGAATGGCAATCATTTATATTAGTGTTTATGCGTTGACTGTCTTAAATATAATCGGTGTAAAAATGGCATTAGTATTGCTGGTGGTATCTTTGTTTTGCTTTTTTGAAATTTTTACTTCTGATGAAACAAAATTTAAGATTTTAGTCAACCCAATATATAAAATAATTGACTTTATATACATTTCATTCTCGCAATATGCCTTCGGTGGGATATGTTGTGCCCTCTTAATGTTGAGAATAAAGTTGCCAGAAATCTTGAATGAGCAAGAAGTGATTTTTAAAATAATATCGGTGTTGTTTATGGCGTGGTCATTAACAGTTACGTTACAACAAAAATATGTTATACATACTTTTGGGGAAATGTATAAAGTATTTACATTTTTTCCGATAAACAAAGTTGAGTTTAATGAAAAATTGAATGATGCATGTTCCATATTGATTTCAATTGAAGATCAGGCATATTATGAAAGAAAAGCTTTTTCGTTTCTTTCACCCAAATATTTGGGAAAGATACTGAAAAACAAGATTCAAGGACAGATTGGAAGAAAGAAGATTACATATGTTTTTATGGCAGGAAATAAATTTGTAAGAAATGTTTTTGATGAGACAAGAGGATATTCAACAATTCCAATGCAATTAATTCGCTCACTAGGTATTAAAAGGGGTTATAATTATAAGTATAGAAGAAAAATATTTGAAATTATATATTCCAGAATTTTCTTTAAAGGTATTGAGCGAATGCTAAAAGAGGATCAAGTGGCTCAACGACAATACTTCAAGGAATATTTATTGTATATATATTTTCATAAAGTGAATACGTTTTTAGGTGATGCTACGTTTAGTAAGTTCCTGAATGCTTTTGATATGAAATATAATAAGAGAAATGATAAAGATATATATGATTGCACTAATGAAGGAATTTTCATTGCATGCATGGGATTGAGTAAAAGAGCAAATAAAATCACAAAAGAGAATATTGATTATTATTTGCAAGGAATAGACAATGTTGAATTAGATTCAAACCTTATATGTGAGATGGTTGGAAAAATGATGGATAAACCATATGATGGGAATTACTTACAATAGGAGTTTATGATGATTTTCAGAGGTTAGGCACTGGTGGATTTCTAATCTGAAAATCTGGAAAAGAATAAATTAAAGCATTGTTGAGTAGGGGCTGAATGTATTGGTTCTTGCGTTGAATCTCTATCCAGTTTCCGTGACAGAGAGAGTCTGCTTCTTCTAGTTCTTGATGTGTTATTATGTAGTCAAGCCATTTAAGGCAAGTGTGGTTTTTGCTAAATGCACAGTAGTTTTCCATTGCGTTGGGGAAGTACTTTTCTACATAGGCAATGTAAGGATTGTACATGTCGGAAATAAGGTATTTTACCTGATTCCGTTCTGTTGCAGGGATTGAGACAAAGTACGGTTCCGTTACGGAAGTTCTTCGGCTGCGAAGCAAGTCAATGGGGTCACCGGAATGGAAATCCTGGATGACCAATGCGTATTTACAGTCATCATCCATATCTAGGTGAACTTCATCAATGGAAATGGCATCTGTAAGAGAAAGCCTGTCCAGCTTGACATAACGGTCAAAGATCTCATGCACATATGTGTCAGACATATGGAATCTTTTAGCAATAGATGCGGATGTTTCTAAAAGATTTCTCGATATGCCTCTACAATGAGCATGTCAGTTGCATTTGTAGTTCTACGTCCCTTGTTAACAAAGCGGAAGGATTCATTAACTTCATACAGACAGTCTGGATTGGAACAACGTCAACGGCGCTGTTTGAGTAGTAGAATCAAGGAATAACCATCCTGAAGAATGGGATGGTTAATAGTCCTTTTCTTTACACCACGAGAGTGCATGCGAAACCCACAGATTGGACAATAGCTGGCAACAGGTGGAGTTTCGATAATAAGAGTTTTGGTTTGACCTTCAATAATAATGTCTGAAATCTTTATATCAGAGTCTTCAAGGTCTAGTAAATCTGTGATATTATTCATTTGTCCTCCTTTGAAATTTTAATTCCGCAAAACAATCATAAATAAGGCAGGACAAAAAAGAAACAGGGTAGATTAGCTTGTGCAATACGAGCTAACATACCCTGTTTTTATTATAAATATAGGTTCAAACCCTCACGATAAACCCTAAAACCAGACCCTACTGAAGAACCCGAACGAAAGACCCTAAAAAGTAAAGACCCTAAAAAAATTTGAATACCCATCGTATTTTGTCGGTTTACATGCGATTTTTTTAATGATATAATAGTAAATTATTACTATTGATAAATGAAGTACGTTAAGAGTGTTTATGGAGGAGAATAAAAATGCAAAGTGATAGGAAACTATATTTATCCATTTTAAGTGTGATATCATGCATAGCTGTTGTTTATTTGCACGCAAATGGTGTGTTTTGGCAGTTTAGTTATGCAAGATATTGGAAAACTGCAAACTTTATAGAGGTATTGTGTTATTTTGCTGTGCCTGTATTTTTTATGATAAGTGGTGCAACATTGATGGATTATAGAGAACATTATTCTACTACAGTTTTTTTTAAAGAATTAGCAAAACAGTGATTCCTTTTATTTTCTGGTCGTTAATTGGTCTTGTGTATAATTTTTGTGTGGATAATCAGTATTTTGTTGGTAAATCAATCACAGATGTAATTGCAATGATTGCTAACACGCAAGTGATTAGCATATATTGGTTTTTTATACCATTATTTTCAGTTTATCTGTCTATTCCAATATTGTCTTTAATTCCAAGCAATCTACGAGTTGGGGTATTTAAGTATGGTGCGATTATTTCATTTGTTTTATATGGAATTATTCCGTGTTTTGCTAGAGTGCTTGATATTCCATATAATAATGGATTGCAAATATCTGCTGTATCTGGTTACATGTGCTATATTCTTATAGGATACCTAATAAGCCATTGTGATATAAAAAAAAGAAATCGGATAGTCCTGTATATTTTGGGTGTTGTTGGATTTTTGTTTCATTTGCTGGGAACATACTAGTTGTCAATGAAACAAGGAATGATTGTTGATACATTTAAGGGATATTTGAATTTCCCGGCAATATGTTCTTCGGTGGCAATTTTTATATTAGTAAAATACATAAAAATTGATAAAATTGAAAAATTAGTTATAAAAATAGTTTCTCATTTTACTCCATATACATTTAGTATATATCTACTTCATTTCTTTGTGATGGATATATGCAATCGCCTTTTTAAATTCTCGACATACAGTATAAGTTACCGTTTGTTTATGCCGATTCTGATTATTGGATTATGTATAGGAATTACTAAAGTGATAAGAATGATACCGATATTGAATAAAGTATTGCCATAAATTAAGAAATAATGTAAGCAATGTATAATCGCACGGTTTGTGGCCACCGACTTTTCATGAGATAATCACTTCAGGAGCGAGTATCTCTCTGGATCAGCTGTATTTGTAGTTGGAGCCGTTTGCTCTAACTGTGATTGATTCCGGTTGAATTCACTCTGAATAACCTTTAGGAGTGAATCACTATGAGTTCAAAAAGACTTCTGATGTTTGTACAAAACAGAGAAAAATATCTGCAATTTTCAAGGTTCATCAGAGCCTTTTTCTTTGACTCTGTTTTTTCATAAATCATTTGACACTACCGACCCTTTAGCTACCCCTTAACTTGCCGAAAAGGGGGCTGTTTTGATAGTTACCACTAAAGATTTTTCGGAAAAAGTCGATAATTACATTGACAATTTCTACAACAAAGAGTATTATTTTACCCAGTTTATTGGTAATTAATGGTAAGAATCCGTTCACAGAGTAAAGTACTCTGTGAACGGAAACGGGAGGAACATAAGGTTATTATCGGCATCTTTATTTTTGTAAATCTATAAATCGTTGTTTTGGAGGAAAATACGTTGAGTTATACCGCTTGGGAATATTATGCTATAGTTTTGATAGTATTAATTGCTTATTATGTCATACCAAAAAAATATAGATGGTTTGCTTTACTTGTTGGGAGTATTTATTTCTATACGCAATTAATTTATAGGTTAAGACAAATAGCCATATTTTTAGTCTCAATCTTTGTTAGCTACATCACAGCTATTATAATCGAAGAAATAAGCAATCGAGCGCAGAAAGGCAAAACGAAGGAGAAAACAAAAAGAACCAGAGAAATCGAGAAAAGCAAGCTTCTGAAATATATCGTTTTGTGGATAGGAATCGTATTCACGGCTCTTCCTTTGTTATTAGAAAAGTTCGGAGGCTTTTTGTTTGGTTCAGTTATCCATAGGCCAACGCTCCCTCTTATCATCCCAGTAGGACTTTCATTTTATACACTGCAACTTGTCGCATATGTTGTGGATGTTTATCACGGAAAGATAAAGGCACAAAGGAATCCATTGAAGTTTGGACTTTTTGCGTCTTTTTTTCCACAGATTATTCAGGGACCTATTCCAAGATATGAAAAGCTTGAAAATCAACTGTTCGACGGCAATAAATACGACTTTAACAACATAGTATCTGGATTACAGCTTGTACTTTGGGGATTTTTCTTGAAATACATGATAGCTGATAAATCTGCGGTTATTGTCAACACAGTCTTTGATAATTACAACGCCTATTCAGGTGGATACATTTGGCTTGCCGCAATACTGTACAGTATTCAGTTGTATACAGATTTTCTTTCCTGCACTACGATGTCACAAGGTGTTGCAGAGATGTTCGGTATACATTTAGACAATAACTTTGAAAGACCATATTTTTCAACTTCCATTAAGGAGTTCTGGAGGCGGTGGCATATGTCTTTGAGTCTTTGGCTTAAAGATTATATTTATATTCCACTTGGAGGTAACAGAAGAGGGACTTTCCGCAAATGGATAAATCTATTGATTACATTCGCAGTAAGTGGAATTTGGCATGGAGGAAGCTGGAAATTTCTTTTCTGGGGACTTTTGCATGCTGTCTACCAGATAACCGGGGAAATAAGAATCAAGATAAAGGATAAATTCAATATACACGACATTGGGTTAAATGATTGTGTCAGACGGATACTTTCGCAAGTACTCACTTTCTTCTTTGTGATGATAGCCTGGATAATTTTCAGAGCTGATTCGTTTAGAGGAGCTGTAGCAATGATCAAATCAATGTTCACATCATTCAATCCGTGGATTTGGGTTGATGACTCGGTATTTAAACTAGGACTTAATTGGAAGGAATGTGCCATTCTTGTAATTTCTATGCTTATTTTATTTATTGTTAGTAAAATGCAAGAAGAAGGAAAACATATCAGAAGTATCATATCAGATCAGAACATAGTAATCAGATGGAGCATTTATCTCATCGTCATTTGGCTTATTTGGATATGTGGTTCTTACGGTTTTGGCTTTGATGCCAAGGATTTTATATATGGAGGCTTCTAAATGAAGGAACAGATAAAAAATATTTTTAAATGTGTGTTATTCTTGCTAATACTATTATGCTCATTAACCGCCATCAATAAAGTATTAGTGCCAAAATATATCTTAAAGAACAGCACCTGGCCGACTACATCATCATACCGACAATTTTATAAAATGGAGCCAAATTCGATAGATGTGTTGTTTTTGGGTTCCAGCGTCTGTGTTAATGCCTTTATTCCACAGGAGATTTACAATGACTATGGAATTCGAAGCTATAATCTTGGGAGCGAACAGCAAAGCATATTTTTAAGTTATTATTGGCTCAAGGAAGCTTTACGGTCTCAAAAACCTCAAGTAGTCGTCTTGGACACAAAGTTTATGTGGGATTTGCATCCAGAAAATCCTATAAACACCACAGAGGGACTTACAAGAAAATGCTTGGATCCAATGCATTACTCTGACGTAAAGAAGGAGGCAGTACATAATCTTTGTGAATTGGATAAAACGCAGTCAGAATTAAGTTATTATCTTACTAATATTAGATTTCATTCACGATGGTCGGAATTAGCAGAATACGATATCGATAGCGAAATGGTAGATACTTCTGAGTTAAAGGGATTCGCACCTATCACCGATAATGGTCCTGAAGCATATACCACATATGAACAGAATGATGCTGAAATAACTATGGAATTTCCTGAAGTGATGCAGGAATATTTAGACAAAACTGTAGACTTGTGCAAAGAGAATGGAATCACCCTGATTCTCGTAAGTTTGCCCGGTAATGAAATGAATGATGCAGCCAATAACACTTACACAGCATATGCACATGAAAAAGGTATTGACTACTATAACTTATGCAGTACATCATACTATAACCAAATAGGTGCTGTTCTCCCAGAAGAAAGCGTAATAGGTCATGAAAATATATGGGGAGCAATTAAGACAAGCAAATTCATTGGCGGTCTACTTTCAGAAAAATACGCAGTAAATTCCGCTACGGATGATCAGTACGAGCAAACAAAGAGTTTTTATGAGGAAGTAATAACCAGTTCAAACCTTGTAAGGATAACATCTCCTGTAGATTATCTCGAGGCAATAAATAATCCAAATTATATGGTATTTATGGCTGGGCATGGAGATTTTAACTTATCTGATGCAATAAAGTCTAAAATGCATGAAAGAGGAATAGCGACTGATTCATATGAGAAGATTTCGTTTTATGTAGCACTAACTGATGGTGGTGTTATTGAAAATAGCAGCCCTGATGAAGTCATAAATTATACCGGAAGTTTTAGAGACAAACGTTCAATCTTTACATTAACAAGTGGATGTCAAAATGTTGTGGCTACGAGTGTAATCAACATAGAAGGTATTGATTACTCTAAGCACATGACCGGTTTGAACATAGCAGTATATGACATGAATATGAAATATGTAATCGACCAAGTTTGTATTAACGGAGAAGAGCTTACCCGATAAGAAACATAATCCAAACTTGCACTGTTGCTGGTCTGGATTTTCCTTGTAAAATAAGGCTTTGTGGGCATTTTGAACCCGTCCACAAAAAATGCACCCGAAACCGAAAGGCAAAATCAAAATGTATAGGAAAGGTCAAATTGTATCAAATAATATAGTAAATGGACAGGTGAAATAGCTTATCAAGGAAAAATAAATAGAATCGCATGTAAATCGTATTTTGTCGGTTTACATGCGATTTTTTAATGATATAATAATAGTAAATTATTACTATTGATAAATGAAGTACGTTAAGAGTGTTTATGAAAGGAATATCAGATGAATAGAAAGAGATTAATTGCACTGATAGCTGCAGTGACAGTGGTTACAGTTTCAAGAATAGAAACAGTATGGGCGGACAACACTACCACATCGGAAGCTGCTAATGGATAATATTGAGAGCGAGCTGGACAATAATACTCCGCTATATGAGCCTGATGAGAGCCTGTATATGTCAGTACCTACAGCATATCCGGAGAATGGGATAGCTGATATAAGGGCAAACTATCCGGCAAATCGCGATCAAAATCCATATGGTACGTGCTGGGCATTTTCATCAACAGGACTTGCTGAGTTTGATATGATTAATGATGGTTTGGCAAGCAAGGATACTGTTGATTTCAGTGAGGCACAGCTGGTGTGCTTTGCATACAATTTTGTTACAGATCCCCTGGGTGGAACAGAAGGGGACAAGGCAAAGTATAATAATAAGCTTGCTTCTACCATATATCAGAACAGAGGTGGTAATTTCGAGTATGCATTGCGTCGCTATAGCCAGTGGATAGGTCTGGTGAACGAATCAGATGTGCCGTATTCGATTTTCAAGAATGATACAAATGCTTCAATAGATAGTAAATATGCATATGGGTATGACCGCGCACATCTGCAGAATGCTTATGAGATAAATATAAAACAACAGCCACAGCAGGTGAAAGAGATGATAAGGGAGCATGGCGCAGTCGGGGCTATGTACTATGACAGGGATGCCGGATGGGGTTTTTATGGAGATGACGCATATACTTATTATGATGCTGACAGAGCTGGCGGTGGACATGCTGTCATGATAGTTGGTTGGGATGATAAGGAATGTGCTATAGCGTGAGAAAGGATGTAAAAATGAGGCGAGGAGGAAAAGAAAATAATGTATGATTTGTCATCAAAGTTTAATACTTTTTATACATCACATGTTGTTCTGTCACAAGATGAACAGGATAACTTACATAACAAAAAGAATCTCAATATTCAGCGCCTCAAGGATGGTTTAAAAGAGTATAACAGCGAAAATAATACATCATATACTATTGCCGAGACTTGCGTACAGGGAAGCGTGGCAATGTCAACTGTTGTTCAAAATGAAGATGGGGATTATGACATTGATGTTGCTGTGGTTTTTGACAAAAGTATATTGGAAAATAAGGGGGCACAAGCTACTAGAAATCTAGTGGCAAATGCGCTAAAACGAAAAACAAAACAATTTAACGCCGAGCCAGAAGTAAAAACAAGCTGTGTTAGAATTAAATACGCAGATGGATATCATATTGATTTTGCTGTTTACAGACGGCATTATGATTCTGAAAATGAGTGCTGGATTTATGAACACGCAGGTTCGGATTGGTCTGAGAGAGAACTCAGGGGGTTAACCGATTGGTTTAAGTCACAAAATGATGATTCAAATGGTAAGTTGAGGAAAATAATTCGGCTATCAAAAATGTTTTGCAAATCGAGAAAATCGTGGAAAAATATGCCGAGTGGATTGCTTCAAACAGTGCTATGCGATGAAAAATTACAGCAATCATACGAACGGACAGATGAACTGTTTTATTATACGATGCAAGAAATCGTAAATCGTCTTGAAACAAGTACATCGGTTATAGCACCTGTAGATGACGGTCGTGATTTGACGCCAAGAAATATCGATTATCAAAGAATGACAAACTGGAAAAATCGCCTAAAAAGCAAACTGGAGGATTTGGAGGTCTTATTTAGTGAGGACTGCACAAAGGATGATGCAATTCAGGCATGGTATGGCTTCTTTAACCATGATTACTGGGGCGAACAGGTGACGGTAGCAGAAAGCTATGCAGTTTCTTCTGTGTCTAAATCTGTATGTAGTTTTTTCGATGGAGAACAGTATATCGAGGAAATGTATCCGATGCGGTTGATATATCAATGTGATGTATCCTGCAAGGTTTCGGGTGATGGGTGGAGACCAAAGCCGATAAGTGAGTTCCTGTCGATGTGGCGACATTATTTGCCACATAATTTTGAAATTCGATGTGAAATGGAGTATACCAATTGTCCATGGCCATATAAAATACTGTGGAAGGTTAAAAATGTAGGTCCTGAAGCAGAAAGAAAAAACCAGATAAGAGGCCAAATTGAGGAACGTGGACGCACTATAGTAGAACATACTTCTTTCTTTGGCAATCATTATATTGAATGCTATATCGTAAAAGATGGCTCATGTGTAGCAAGAAAAAGAATTAAGATTCCAATAGCCAGGAGGTGATTTTGTGAAGATTCTTAAAGCAGTTGGGCTTGGGGGATTATCGTTAATTTTGACAGGAGTAATTATATTGTTTGAGTATAATAATTGGCCTGTCGGAAGTAGTTTATCTGGAATAGCACTTGGTTTTTTGTTGCCTGCTTTTTGGAAATCTTTACAAGATCTCACAGACACTACAAATTGGAAAACCTCTCAGAGAAAGTTGAAACGCGGGGATTTTATTAAAAATGATACACTCGTCCGCATTTCATTTGCCTATCTTTATAGAATTAAAGTTGGCAACAAGTATTTACTGGTGAAAAACGAACGAGGTACGGAAAAGTATCAGCCAGTCGGAGGTGTATACAAACTTGCGGGAAATGAGAAAATTGAGCTAAAGAACCGTTATCAAGTTAAAGATGATGACAAGATTTCAATTGATGAGTCATCACGAGATGATTATCGTCTCAGAATTGAAAATAGGTATTTGCGAAATTTTATGAAACGGTTTGATCGTAGAGCAAATCGTGAGCGTATCGATAATTTGAGTCGAGAATTCAAAGAAGAATTGATTGACAAAAGTATTGTGAATTGGAACCGTATATCGTATCGCTATTGTGGTAGACATATAACAGAACTTCATTGGGGAGAACATTTTCAATGTTATGAACTTCTCCTTGCTGATATCATAGAATTGCTTCCGACACCGGAGCAAGAAAACGATTTGAAAAATTTGATGGGACAGCCTTCGGAAAGCTATCGCTTTGCAACAGCAGAAGAAATAATTTCTTTGGGAATTGATACTAATCGTGGAGAATTAAGAGAAACAATCGCTGATCATACCACAAAGATTATACAAGAAAATGAAGGAAAGCTAATCAAAAATAAAAGCGTTGGAAAAATATATAGAGTCATAGTCTAGGGAAACGGGGACAGGGCAGTGTCGTGGTGGTGTGAACTTCCATAATAAAGTGTAACTCAAGTGAATCATACGGATGGAGAATGCCCTAAAAATACTAAAAAAACAAGGAAAAACCTGCATTTTTTTATTGCAGAAATGCAGGTTTCTCATCTGCCCCCTAAGAGGCTATTTCTATGGTGGAAGATGAGGAGGGACTTGAATATCCATAGATTGATGAAGAAAAGTGCATTAGGTATTATAAGTGCATGAAAGTATGTCTGTTTAAGACGGAGTGAAGGTGGACAAAATGACACCGGAGTGATAGAGAAAACTTTTAGAGATATTTGCAGACGTATAATCTGATTATGGTATAGAGTATAAAGAGTTTTGCCTCAGTTTTTAAGAATGAACAAATGTAAAAAGATAAGGCATTGGAGTATACAAGATGGATAAAGAGTTTTCTAATCGACAATATTTTAAGCTACTCACAGAAGGAAAATACCACGAAGCGGAAGATTATCGTAGGTTACATGTTCCACATAAACTCTACAAATTTGTATGGCTTGAGGATGATTCCAAAAGTTTGTTACATTGGAAAATTAAGGAAAGAAAATCGAATAGCCTAAAGTTTTCGGCTTTGCAAAACAACTATTTGTGGCTATCTCATGTGAAGCAATTAAATGATCCATATGAATACAAATGTATGTATGTGAATAAGGAGAAATTTAGAAAAGCTGGTTATTCGGATGAGATAATCGCCACTTTCGAGAATATCCTTCAAGACAATATGAACCAAATGGGTGTAACATGTTTTTCTGAAAAAGAGCCTGAGAATAATATGCCTATGTGGGCTTATTATGCCAATAATGGACGAGGTTTTTGTATCGAATATGAAGTGATTTCTCCAAATCAGATTCATAAAGTGTTTTACGAGCCAGATAGAATACCATTAGCGATAATACTCACAGATATGATGGGAGAGTTCTATAAGAACAAGAAAGGTTTGGTAATGGATGAATCAAAAATGGAGTTTTGCTCGAATGTTATTATCATGCAGTTATTTATGAAGCATACATCGTGGCAGCATGAGCAGGAATATAGATTAGTATATCCGCTTTCGCCGGGAACTACTGGATGTAAGGTCGGAATTATGGGAGCTGGTCTAAAGGTTAATCGTATTATTGCAGGAATGAATTGTTCTAAAGAACATAGAGATATTCTGAATACTATATCAAACGAGCTAGGGTGCGGAGACATATATCACGTAGCAATGAGCCAAACTTCGTTTATCAGCCTTGTCAGAAGAGGCAAAGTAGTAAATAATAATGGCAAATAATGCTGGGGAGTAATCACATCGTTGATTATTCAGATGAAGATTTTGGAGTAACTGCTATGGGATATGTAAAGAATGACATGATGAATCTTCAAGAGAGAGGCTACGATCACAGCGATAAGATTGTTTGTGCGGGCTGCTTTGGTGATCCATTTCTGAAGAACTATATAAAGAAGCATGGGGAATACGGCTCCTGCAGCTTTTGTAAAGATAGTAATGGCAAAGCTAGATATAAAAAAGTTATGCCCTTGGAGAAACTTATGCCTGTTATTATGAATGTGATCAACCGGGATTATCTGGATGCACACGTAGCTCTGCCATGGGATTCAGAAACAAAATCACTTTTGGGAGATACTTTTGATCCATGGGATTTTGTGACAGATGAACTGAATCAGTATCTGGAATGTGAAAACGGGAAAGTGTTGTTGGCATTGGAGAATATTTTGCCGTTCGAGGATCGCTGTTCTCGCTATGAGTTTTCCAGAAGACAGGAGGAGATAGACCTGCAGGAATGGAATAAATTTTGTTATTTGGTGCAGACATCTAAATTATCAGCAGAACAAATTGTAACAGAATGCTACAGAAAACGTGCATCGCATAATCTTAAAGAAATCCGAACAACAATGGAAAGAATAATATCTTATTTGGAAGAACTGAATATGACAGAGAGGATTCGTCCGGAAGATACAATCTTTCGTTGTGGTACACATATCGGACAGGATTTTGATAAGAAGTATGATATACCTGTAATTCCGGCAACGCTTATGGGTACAGCACCGCCATTACTGACCAACCATAATCGCATGAGCGAAAAAGGTGATATGATGTTTTACGGGGCTTTTAAGGAAAATGTGGCGGTTGTCGAGATAGGGGCAGAAAAGGATCAGATACTGACAACGGCGAAGTTTCATACGAATAAGATTTTTAAAGTCCTGAATTTATCTACACTGAATCGCTGCAGTTTGCCGAGTTTATTCGATGTGGAGCAGGAGGAAAAAAGGAGTGCATGGTTTTTTCTAATGGAATTTATGCGGAATATTTCCATGCCGGTATCTGATTTTGATGACAAGATAAAAGAGTACAAGCCCACACAGGTATTTACGAAATTTATTCAGAGAAAAACGGCAATGGCAGGAATTGTTTATCCAAGTTCAAAATTCGGTGTGACAAATGATCAGTTTGGTGTTAATGGAGAGCGCTGTGTAGTGTTGTTCGTTACCAATCGGGATTGTATTGAAGAGGAAGATACGTCTGATCTAAGCAGAAAACAGCTAATTATGGAACCTAATCCGGTTCAAAGAGTGGTGAAATGATTTTTAGAAAGACTAAATCCAATAGAGCATAGGAAACGCACCAGTGCTTCATTTGAAATCGGATATATAGATAGTAACGATTTACTAGAATAAAGTTAATGTACAAATTGAGGGGGATGTGATAAGATAGAAACAGGATTGAACGATAAATGTACAATGTTTTTTAAGAGGAATGGGGGGATAACTTATGGAAAGCATGAAGGAATTTGTTACATTTGAGGACAAGAAATACCCCTTTTCTTTTTCGGGTGAAAGATTAGAGTTATATCCAGATGAGTTTAGTTCACAGTCTTTACAGGGTTTCTTTGCTCCTTTTGAACGTGGAAATACGATTAAAGACATCGAACTGAATGGAGTTACTGCAAATCGTAAGAAGGTTGTTTTTGAAGTATCCGAGCAACATTCGAATGAGGAAGGATTTCTTTTGTTCCATGTGTATTCAATCTATGAATATGATTCACTGTATTATCAGATCTACACAGAAGATGGTAGACAAAAGTATCATACGAAAGAAGCAACAATTAGAGGAATAAAAATACGAGGAGTAGACATTGATTTATTCTATCCACCCGAAAGAGCTTATTCGATAGATTATACAAAAAAGACAACATTTTATTGACTGTGTGCGTAAATAAAATCATTGAAGTTCCACTTGGAAAAATAGAGTGGAGAGGAACAGAAGTTGTTTTTAGTGCTCAATATACAGTCAATCAGTCTTTTTCCGCGACGCCACTTCGTAGTTCAAGTGAAATAGTTGTGACATTTGGAAATGAGGTATCGTTGGAGTTTGTTAAAGAAATATATACTTCGGTGTTCCAGACATTTAGATACATTACCAGAAGAAATAATATTGTATTTGATAGTGTTGAAGTATTTGATATAAATGAAAAGAATCTCCGAGATAAATTTGGAAGATACTATGATCTGAGACATCATAGGGAAAAAGAAACAAATAAGAAAATGAAACAGAGAGTGTTGACTTATGATTGCATAGGAGAACAATTTGCCGGATTGGCGAAGTCTTTTCTTGAAGGAATAATCTATATTGATCACTTGCCGGATAATCTTGACAAAGTAAATAAATTCGGACCAGATAGGATGTTATTTGATTTTGTAGCTTTTGAAAGAGAATATGCAAATCTTTATCCGGAACTGGATGTACGTTCTGATAAATACTTGGAAGCGAAAAAAACTGCGTTGGAAGTATTGGATGGACTGATTGAACAAAAAACAGGCAAGATGAAGAAGTATCTGTCTACTTTCCGAAAAAGGGTTGCAGCCGATGAAAACAGCCTTTCAGATAGATTATTGTCTGTGATAAAAGATTGCGAAACAATAATGAAACCGTTTCTGATTTATGAATTAGGAAAAGGATATAATGTTCCAGTCGATGAAATTACTCCGTTGGAAGATGTTGCATCAAAGATGAATACACTTAGAAATGACATGGCACATGGAAATTTAGATATTCAGTTTGATAAGTGGCATATTTTTGGATTTACAATAATTGAAACTCTTTTGTACGCAATGAGATTAAAAGCATTGGGTATTGATGAAAGAAAAATTCAAGAAGGTCTTATTCAAGTAATGGGATATAATTTTTCATTAGATAGGTAGTTGGGATTAAAGATATGTGCGGTAGTCATCCAAGTCCACAACCTCTGCGTGGCGGATGATAGGCAGCTTTATGTAGGTGACCGATGGTTGATAGTGTGTGGAAATATAGAATGATGCCATACGGAAATACAATAAATGATTTACTGGTGGAATGAGGTGACTTGGATATGTCAAATGTTTTAACAGATGAAGCAAGATATAAAGCTGGAAAATCACAGATGGGAACATTTTTGTCCAATCAATATCTCATGTGGCGTATTGTGTTGGTAAAATCTATCAGGAAGATTATTTTAACTGCTGATGAGTTTTACACAGATATTTTACCGGAAGAAATAACTCAAGATGAAGATGTTGTGAATAACGAAATTCGTAATGGTTGGCTGTATGAGGCGATGGCACAGAGTGAGCAGGCAATTGAGGACTTGTTTTCGTTACTAAAGAATTCCACAGACATTGCGTATTTTGCCAAGAATGTGGTGAACTACAGGGCTACCGAAGTTAAAAATTACATATGGAATTTTAAATATGATGATATAGAATATTTTATGGAGCAGTTTAAACTTCCATTTTTTGACCTTGACGATGCAGAAGCGTGGGGAGAACATCAAGATGTATTTGAAGAGTATAAAAAGTCAGTCCTTCTCATGCAGGATTATCTGAAAAGGCTAATTCAGTATCATAAGCTTTATTATCTTGATTATTGTCAATACAAACATGGAATGGCAGTGGCGCTAAAGCCATTCGGAAAGGCACATACGGCAGAGGAGAAAAGAGAAAGTCTGTTAGAAGGAGCTTTGATGACCTTTGACAATTACTCTATTGGCAAACGTATGAAAAATGGAACACCACCACTGCTTGCTTTTACGTTGACTCCGGAAGTACAACCATTTATTAGAAGTCTCCATGACGAACAGAATTTGTTGCACTACACAACACATCTCATAAATGTTGATGAAGTTGTCAAAATTACTGAAATGGCATATACTTTGGAATCTGTTGTGTGGGAAAACCTGTTAAAACGTAGCAATATAACTAATGAAGATACAATTCATGAATGGGCTTTTCCGTTGGAAAACTATCGCAGACATATAGTAATTGGTTTCCCGGTGGAATAAAGGCATATACTGGAATTACAAAAGAAAAAACTAAAGGTGGCGAAAATATGAGCATCAATGAGCGTAAAATTGGAGAATTTATATATGAACTTCCTCAAGAATCAGATATTGAGGGAATGGAGTGGGAACATATTTGCGTCAACATTGCCGATATTTTTCCGAACAAATTTTACGATATTTCGTATTCATATGTGAGAAAATTAGAGGAGGTTCTTGTCCACTATGATGTAGTTATCTTTATGGCGCGGAAAGCGATTTGCTTTTTTAAAGCGCTGCTTCTTAATGGAGTTATCACAAATGAGTATTCTTGCGAAGTTTATTCCAGTCGGATTCTTTCTTATAATGTATGGGATGAGTTATCGGGGAAAAAAGTAGCTTTGGTAGATGATGTTGTAATTCATGGTAGTTCTGTGAATGATGCAAGACAGATTTTGTTAAAGCATGGAATTATTGCTGATATATATATTTCTGCATGGATGGATAATGATTTTGAGAAAGATAAAAGCGGACAAAATCTTTCCGACTTACGTGAAGATTTGCAGGAGCCATTTGTATATTTAGATGAAACGGATATATATTCCTATGCCAATTATATTACAAGATACATAGAAGCATCTATGTTGCCATATAATATTGACCAGCCAACGGTGCTTGTTGAATATGGTTCGGAAGAATTAGATGATTTTATGTATGAACATAGGCTGACGGATATTACAAGTACAGTTCAAAAAAAGTACGGTATAGAAAATAAGGTAATTCATTATAGTGGAGAAATTTTGCGTCCAATATTAGGCAGAGTTAATATCAATCTTGATGAAATTTGCATAAAACTTAGGATTTTTCATAATTTAGATAGTCATCAACTGATGATTTTTCCAATAATATTGTTTCCTATAATTTCTGCTAAAACGATTGATCATATTTATAGTTATATTCAAACAGAAAAGTTGGACGAATTTATTTGGAATGAAAATAAGGCTGTTATAAAAGAAAACAGGACAAAAGTTCTGATCTATGCGGTGAATTATTATATTTTAAGTAGATTCTTATGGTGTGAGCGTGTGCATGGACGTGATTTTAAATATGTTTGGGTTGATAGTAACGAAAAAATATTGTTTTCTAGGAGTTTGCTAAATTCAGACTATGTAAAAAATAAACTGATTGAGAAAATATCTGATTTACAAATGCCATATAAATTGGAACAAAAAACACAAGTAAGGCAATTATTTTTTAATGAATATTTAGGTGCTGCTTATGTTATGATTTTTGGAGATATAAATTGCAGCGAAGGAGAAAAACAAAGTTTTTTTGATGCAAAAGGAAATCTGATTAGCAAAAAAGTAATAACTCATCAATGCCTTTATGAGAAGTTAAGAAAGTATGATTTTTCCAAACATAAAAATGACGAAGCAGAGCAGAAAAATAATGAAGTGGATTTTTGCATTGTATCAAATATAATTGATGTACTTATAGACCGGGGGATGCTTGTGCCAATTTTAGTACATACTCAGGACGATAGTATTGTAAGAGCTTATCGTTGTGGAGAAGTAGCCAGGTTGACGGATAAAGAGTTTGATTTGTTTAGTTATATGCTTGCCCGATACGCAAGTTATAAATGGGAAAATGGAGATTTAATTGAAAAAAATGTAGAAAGTGATAAACATATTGGGAAAATTGAAGCAGAACAATTATGTGTATTGTTTTTTAGAAATGCGGCAAAGAAAAAATTGTTTGGCAGTTTATATGATGAAATAGATGGCACAGATGACGCTTATTCTGTTTATTATTCGGTATTTGGTCCGCTTGTTTCAAAGGCAAAAGGGAAAGAATATGAAGTAGGTAAAAAAGAATCTTTATTTGACAATTTGGAGGAATATGGGCTTGTTCATAATCTTAATAGGGATGAATATGTAATTGATGAAAAGGATTATTCAGAATTAACTGACGGCTGGAAACGTGAGGCTAATATTTTTTCGGATGATATGACTTTTTTACAATATTGTTTTCCGACTCCGAAAGAACGGGAAGCGTTTTTTGGATTACAAAACAAAAAAAGGGATAAGACCGACGAGGAAAAACTTAAAATAAATGTTTTATCAAAAGTACGTACATTTGAGCAGTTATTAACAATAATGTCAATCGGTGAAAATGAAATGCAGCGTACACTTTCCATTATTGCAGAGATTAAAGTAATTGCTGATATGAATACAGAGCGTCCTAAGTCAGCAATGAATTATTTTAAAAATAATATGGAATGTATCAGAGAAGGAATGTGGAAAGGGAGATGTTATGTAAGAGATGATTTTCTATTCTGTGTCCAGGAGATGCTGAAACAGGGAAGGTCTTCTAGAGATTGTCGTGATATAGAAAAAATTTTCGCTACTCACGTTGAGGGTTCCGGTAGAGTTGATAGAAATACTTGTATTGAAAAGTTTCTTTCAGATTGTGGAACATTTTTTTACAAGACATATTATACATTGCTGAGCATAAATGAACATTCGCAGAGGATTAATCTTGAAGAAAAGTGTAGTATACCTGATCGGTTGAAATTTGAAAGACGTTATAAAAAATTAAGACATCAAATACTAAATGAATATAATGCTTGCCCTACAAATAAGATAGAGGAAAAATCAAGAAAAGATTTGCGGGATTTACAAAGAGAGGCAAATGCTATGCTTGACATTTGTGATTTGTATTTAAAGCAAAATGCATTTAATTATAAAATATGTTATCATACGCTTATAATATGTGCTAATAATCCAGATATATTAGAGAATATTCAAATTCCATCTCCATCATGCAACTATAATCAGTCGAGAACAGGGAAGATTGGGTTTAAAAAAGCAAGGTTTTTTAGATGTTTTAGAATAGTTGATGATAAAAATTATGAGAAAGATAAAATATCTAAAAGATTAACAAGAAATATTGATATGTTAATGAATATATTTTCTGAAATGGAGAATAAACAGATAATTGAGGATTCAGAAATTACTTTGATTTACCATTCAGCTAGAGTTTGGTATGAAACAATGATATATAGTGGATATGATGCTACTGGACGATTCATTGAAAAAATTGTAAGAGATGTTACAGAAAGAGAAAGAGAAAAAGGTCGAGGTGAGTTGGAATTATTTGGTTGTAGAAGTGGGGAAGAATTAATACTAGAACTGGAATCTTCGTTATTCAGATTAGAAAAAAAAGAAAATACAGTTACTATACAGAAAAATTATTTTCTTTCTAATTATGAGATACAGTTTTTGTCATCACGAAGTCGTAGGGGTGAAACTTCTATTTATGGCTCTGTTGGGACTATTATTGGAGATGCTCCAAATGCAAAAATAGAAAATCACAATTAAAAGAAGAATGGGGGAACGAATTTTATGGATATTAAAGTTTACGGACCTGTTGGAAATATTATTGAAAAAGTGGAATCAGGAAGTACCATTATAGGAAATGATAATCGTACTATATCCATAGACTGGAGCAATAAAGAAACATATATGAGGCTCGAAAAAGAATTGGAAGAAATCAAAAAAGCGTTGGAGAGTAAATCACATGAAGAAGAAGTAAAAATTGTTGAGGAGGCACTTCTTGCGGTTAAAGATGTAGATGAGTCAAAGTTTATGAAGGCAGTGAAATGTATGGGAAGGGAAACATTAAATATAGCGGAAGGCATTACTGGCAGTATATTAGCGACCTTGATTATGTAGCATTAAGCAAGCACATGTAATATTCGTTCTGTATAGCGTAAAGAGGATAAGGCTGCTGTGGTTGAGAATTTTAAGAAGCTTATCGCTGATGGTGTGTATGCAGAGGAGCTGTATTCTGATCTTTGCGATTAACAAACATTTAAATGTTATTTAGGAGTCCATATATGAAGAAAAAACAATATAAAGCAGTGTTCAGAACCAGAATTGATTTCAAAAATGATGAACCTCTGCAGAAACCCTTACATCCAGGCGGATTATATTATTTGGATAAGCATTCGGAATCACAAGTTTCCTATACCGACATCTCACATGAAGCTGTTCGGATAATAAATAGTGAATTGAAGCCAGAATTACAGAAATACACAGATATCTTCATAAAAGAAGTACAGGTTCAGGCTGTATACGAAGGCAGCATAGAAATTATCTACACCGTTATTCTGGGTTTTCTTAATCTTGTCAGTGGACTAAAGGATCTGTACGATGCGATTCACTTATTACGTGAGATATCAGAACGGCATATCAATAAAAAATTGAGTGACAAGTTCGGCAGGCATTTCAAGGTGGATACGTATGTGATCGTGCCAGAGAGCAGGGATTACTGGCGGTTGGAAGAGAAAATGCGATGGAACAAGAGTGGAGATGGCAGTGTGGAAAAACGTGATACGTTTTTCTATTATCTACTGGTTGCGAACGTAATATTGCTGGTGATCGTGGGTGTGCTTGTGTTTGGAGCTGTTGAGGCTATGTATTTTTAAATTGCTCATGAACGATTACAAGTAGAAAGGGTCAGGCACAATGCCATTAAGATAATTCCATGATGCCATTGAGGCAGGTTTCAACCATGTGGTATTTATCATCCGTAAGGATATCGAGAAAGAGTTCAAAGAGGTAATCGGTGACAGCATTGCCTCCATTTGCGCTTCTCATGATGTCACTGTGGACTACGCTTTCCAAAATATCAACGACATCCCGGGAGCTCTGTCGGAAGGACGTACAAAGCCGTGGGGAACTGGACAGGCCGTGCTTGCGGCGAAGAAAGCAATCAAACCCCGTTCATTGTGATTAATGCAGATGATTACTACGGCAAAGAGGGCTTCAAAGAGTTTTTCGAGAAGGAAGTCCCGGGCAATCCTCTGAAAGCGGAATACTTGATTCCCATCTTCATCGGTGAATTGCTGGAGCAGGGTAAAATGTTAGTGAAGGTTCTGAAAACCAACGATACCTGGTACGGCATGACCTATCACGAGGATGTCGCAGCAGTAAAGGACAGCTTCAAGAAGATGCTGGCGGATGGCATGTACAAGGCTGACCTGTTCAGTGATCTGTAAACGACGATGAAAGAAACAATCGAATTACTCGGAAAGATACTCACAAACATTTTCAAAGAGAGTGTGTTCTTTCGGAAGTTGTTTTTCTTATTTTTTGTGACCTCACTTATTCTGTTCCGAACCCTGTTAAACCGTCAGCTGTGGATGAATCCTTTGTCCGATGTTATGGGCGGTTGGGGCATCTGGGAGACAGTGAATGGTGAACAGAAGCTGACCACCGAGGGTATTGAGAACGTAATCATGATGGTGCCGTTCTCAGCAGTAGTGATGTGGACATTCGAAGAAAAGATAGGGAATGATTGGCAGATTGATGTATTGTGCAGTGATGAAGGCAAGAGTAATAAAACCGCTTGCCAATCAAGCGGAAGGATGGTATTCTTTTCATAGGCAGTGGGAAGGTCGATCCTGTTTGATTGTTATTTTGTGGTGATTTAACAATACTACTTTTAGGACTTGCTTTCCACTGTTTTTTGTTACAGAAAATAGAAAATCGCTATGCCACAGCCTTGGCAGGCCATCGCGCAGCGATTTTGTTCAATTATTATTATAAAGTTACATATACTGATAAAAATGGTGAAGTTAAAGAGGGATATGTGGCAAAAAGAAATTTGAAAATTATCGAAGAACAAGAGAAAATTGTATAATTGGATTTTAGAATATTTGTCTATTATGTCTATGTTATTTTTGAGAATACATGTGTATAATACATATATGTGTAACATTTTAACAATACATAATCATTAGAGTGAAAAGTGAGGATTATATGTGCATTTATATTGGAATTGAAGATTTGGTGGCGAATGCTTTAATTGAACTATCGGAAAAATCTGACAGACATGAAGTACTGTTTAAAGAATTGGATTAGTATGGAGCTACTGTTGTTAAGATTTTGAATGAACAGAATGAACAGGCTGTTTTAATTTTATCGACAGAGCGTAGAAATGCATTTTTACATGATTACTCTGAGTATTTTGAATTATATAGAGATGGATTGGATGAGGGAATTCGATTAAAAGCTAAGGTGGATATTGATAAACTTTGGACAGAATTCAGAAGTTATTTATCCGTGGACGTGATGCTTGCATTTATGGATAGCAAATCAGTAGAAGCTTTGGGGGTATAGTTGCGTATGTACAAAAGCTTTAAAGACCCGATATACGGATATATTTCAATTGAAAAAGAAATCGTAAAAGGCATTGTAGATACTGCAGCTTTCCAACGTCTGAGAAATGTAATACAGACGAGCTATGCACCGCTTTATTCTTCGGCAGTACATAATCGCTTTGTACATTCGTTAGGCGTTTATCATTTGGGAAATATTGTTTCAAGAACAATAGAAACAATGTTTCAAAATGAGGAAGGTTGGGATTTATCGCGATGTCTTTTTGTTTTTAAACTTGCTTGTTTGTTACATGATGTCGGACATGCGCCGTTTTCTCATACTGGAGAGGAATATTATTTGGATAATGGCTCTAGAGATGAATTACATGAAGAGATTATTCGCTTGACGGGAGATGAGAATCTTAGAGCGGAGATTGCGAGTAAAGATTATAAGGCGGCACCGCACGAATTGATGAGTGTAATTATAGCACTTGATACATTTCCTAAATATTTTACTGCGGATTGGGAACGTAGCTTTTTCGCTAGATGTATAATTGGTTATAGTTATGTTAAAAATGTAGATCTGTGGCATTCGTTTTTAAATTGTCTAATTTCTTTTCTCAATTCATCAGTTATTGATGTAGATAAATTGGATTATTTAATCAGAGATGCATATATCACTGGATTTGATACAATTAACATTGATTATATCCGGCTTTTAAGAAGTGTTCGGATTCAACAGCAAACAGATTTACAAACAGATTTTACAGCATATCATGTTGTGTATACTAAAAATGCCATTAGTGTAATTGAGAATGTGGTTTATGCACACGACGCGGAAAGAAAATGGATTCAGAATCATCCAGTCGTTCAATATGAGGGATATTTGTTGAAAAATATTATGGCAGGTGTTAATCGTACATATGGGAATCCAAATATTTTTTCAAAGGAAATGATCACATTTCAAGGCGATGATTTGAAAAATGGTTTTCATATTTCATTGCTTTGTGATGCAGATATGATATTTCTCATGAAAAATATGCAAGTTACAAGTGACATAATGGAATATTTTTTCAGAACAGAAAGAAAACATCCATTATGGAAATCGGAATCAGAATATAAAGCATTTTTTAATCCTTCATTTACGAAGGAGCTGTTTGCGATTCTTGAATGTTCAATGGAGCAATTGATTAAATATGTTAATAAGCTAGGAATGCCATCCATAATAAATGAACAAGTATTGAAGCGGTGTGATGAAGACATTGAAAAGTGCGAATGTCTTATTGAAGAGAATTCAGATAAAAAATATGTAAAAATGCTTCAGCAGAAAAAGAAGATGCGAGAGTGGATAATGGCATTTAAAGAATTTGCTAAGGAACAAGAAATTGCTTTTAATTTTGTGATGATTCAGGCAAATCAATTTAACAGTGGATTTTCAAAACAGGGATTTGAAGAACTAGAGATTGTATTTCCTAATATGAACAAACCTGTTTACTTCAAAACAGTAACGAATGTTTTGACTGCAAATAAAAGTGCTGGTAATAGGTTTTTTTATCTGTTCTTTGACCGAAAAGAAAAACAGAAAATTAATATATTTTGTTTGGTTGACAAGTTAAACAAACTTGCAAAAGATGCTACAAGATGAAGTGAAATTGAGGATAGTCAATGAATTGTTTGTAGTATCAGAGTGGATGGATATGAGGTGCGGCCTGTGTGGTCTGCACCCCTCCTATTATTTCAAATATTTTTCTCGCATTATTTCACTTATATCAGACCCACTATATCCCTCAAGAGCCATAAGCTTAATTTCAAGCAAGTATTTATCAAAATTTAATTTTTCTTCAACTAATATACGTTTTGTTTCCGAAAAAACCTCAAAAAATTCCAAATAAGAAATAGTTAGAGTTGTAACTTTATCAAACATTCTTTCTGCTTCCTTGGAGATATTAGGTGGTGTTGGTTTTTTATTGTTGCAATAAGTATAAAATCCATAATATATTTCACAACAAGGTATTATCTCGGCTTGACATACGCTTTTAATCAATTCAATCAGATTGATTGCTTCTTCATATTCCCCTATAATGACTTGTCTAAAAGCTAAATAACGGATTACCTCACTTTTATCCAAAATTGACAACTGATTATGTTTAGTTGATTTTTGTGAAATACCTTTAAGTCTTTTATAAACATTCTTATAGTCACTCACTCAAACTTCCCATAGGAAAAATGGGCTAGCACCTTGAAAATTCAATACTTCAACTGACGAAATTAGTGATTTATGCCGCAGATTCGCCTCGATGCAGTGCATGTCTCAGATATTCCGGCAGTCTAGATTCAAAATCAGCTGTGAGTGCACTAAGCTGCTCATCACTGAGCTTTAAAAGTTCCTGTATACTTGCGAGCATTGCATCCATAATCAAGCAAAGTGAATGAGAAAAAGTAATGTCGGTCATCTCATCAACAAGAAAGAAAAACAGCTCACCAAGAGTACGTTGGTCTTCATCTTTTCGTTGTTCCAATGCCAACAGCATATATCTTGTATACACAATGGCTACATGCGCAGTCAAAGCATCATAAGAGAGACTTCTACATTCACCAATCAAGTTGAGGGTAGATTTACAGGTCTTGAAGAAGACTTCTATCTGCCAGCGTTTGCCATAGATGCGGATGATTTCTTCTTCTGAAAGCTCCGGATTTGTGCATACAAAGGCAAGCCAATCTTTCCGATTTGCCTTGTTTCTGACACAAACGATTTTAGCTGAAATTGGGTTCTCTTTTCCTAGCATTACAGATACAGAGAGAAGATACTTTGATTTGCCTCTGCGCTTTTTGTTTTTTGCATAGATTTGCTTGATATTCAACTTTTCTCCTTCATATTCATAGTTGATGCGGCTGCTTTTCTTAACCATGGCAATCACATCCATACCTCTGGACTTGATTGCAGTAAGCTGAGCAGGATTGGAGAACCAACTATCAAAAAGGACACAATCAGCGGTAATCCCTTGTGCTGTAGCCATATCTAAAAGCTGCAGCATGGTATCGGTTGCCTTCATCTGTGCTAATTTACGTCGTTTTCCAGCAATTGATCTTTTATCAAAGTCCTTTTGTGGCCCGATGATATTTGACTCTTTTGAGGAAGCCATAAGACAGCTGTTGACTGGGAGAAATGTATTTCCGTCACTCCATCCGAGTGTTAGAAGGCGAAAGCCTTTTTTGTATCGCATGTTGGTATGGTCAAAAACTTTGGAACCAAGCTCGGTTCTCTTGCAACTGGTACGATTGAAGAGAGTATCATCCAGAATGAATACGTTTGAACGCTTTTCATCTGTAAGTTCCTTCACCTCGTCATTAATGATTGTGGAAGCCAGAGCTGTGGTGAATCTAAGCCAGTTCGTTTTAGCAGAGTTCAGAAAACGATAAACTGCATTTTTGGAAAAGTCCTCTTTGAAAGAGCCAGTGCGCATCTGCATATACATGCTGCGGTTGGAAAATACATTTCCAAGTTTGTAACGAAGCAATGAGATGGCTGGAACACCTTTTTTTTTCGTTCCATTGCATTTTTTCAAAAGGTCTCCAACGTGGTGATTGGAAAAAAATCTGTTAACACAATCAAGAATTGCTACCTCTTTATCAGAATTCTGTGCTATAATGGACATGGCATAAATCCTCCTTTGGTAAGTTGGTTTCTGAACAATTCCATTATACCATCTAGTTGGCATTTATGCCTTTTTTATTGGCTGAAGTATTGAATTTTCAATGTACGACACACCTTATTGGTGTGGGAAGTTTAAGTAATTAATTCATTGCTTAGTATAAAAGGTGATGTAAAGGGGGATGATGCCGATGCCAAATAAGCTCCCTAAGTTCTTTGATGATACTGTTACTGGAAGCAGTAATTTTGGAAAGTTTATTAAGCTGTTTGAGAGTGATGACAGCGGATGGATAGAGGAAATTAATATAAAATTAGAGGAGTAGGTAATCATCCGTATCTGTTAGCGCCCATATTTTTCTGATACACTCTTTTCATAACAAAGGAAGGAAACTGTATCATTATGAAAAGCCAGGAACGATATATGGTAGAAGAATTGAATAAACACGTTGATACGAGGGGGAGATAAAATGTTGCAATGGATAAGTGCATTGCCAGATAACGTGGTGAATAATATTTTTACAACAATTAATACATTGATTTGTGGGTTGATCGTAGCATTTTTTACTTCTACGTTTTTGAAGAAGAAAGAGGAGCTAACAAGAATCGCAGGAGTTATTGTTGAAAAGCGAATAAATAGTGAACAGGATATTTTACACTATTTGGAACAAGAATTATTCAAGATGGAAATGACAATAGAAAATAGTAGCAAATATGATGTGGGGATGGTGCATTTGTTAGAAGCATATGCTTTGCCAGATCCTTACCATGGTCAAATCCAATATGCAAGGGTATTTCAGAACCGCAAACAATTTGATAAGTTCTTTCATGGCTTGGAAGATAAATATGCGTTCCACAAATTGTGGTTGGATACCAAGGTACGTGAACATTTGGCATTTATGTTGATATATTTTGGGTATTTCAATACGATTCCACTTATGGTGAAGCGTATACCTTTGCCAGTTGGACAAGAACTGACGGATGAGGAAATGGAGAAAGTCTGCAATCAAATATTATTTATTTTGGGGGCAAGTTTTGACGGCGAGATGAATCAATTGATGTCTGAATTAGACGAGAGAATTGTAGATTCTGTATATAAACTGGACTTGAATAGACCAAAGAAAAGTATGATGCGAAAAAATATGGATAATATGGACATGAAGTATTGTATGAAACGACTTTCCACAAAGACGGTTTTAGGAAAAAGTCAGAGAAATATTTTACGATTGATTATGGATATCGTGTATAAGGAGAAAAATATCGATGAATCAAAGATGTCGGATCAGGAGTATGATGATTTTATCAAATCTGCTGCGCCGAAAGTTTATGATGAAATAAAATCAGATATTGAGGAATTTGATCAAAAACTTCAACAATTTGCAAAAGACAATGGTATAAAAACAGGAAAACTCTCAGAGGGAGACTTACCGGATGAAGGCTACTCAATCACGTTGCGAGAGTTGTTGGAAGGAAAAGAGCCAATATCCAATACAGAGCGAAAGAAAAGGATGGGGCAGTAAAATGCTGGCACACGGCCTGTGATCTTCAAGATTGAACGGATCGATATTACGGAGAATGATGAAGAGCGCGAGTGGCTGGCAAAGCAGAACTTTAAGAACAACGTCGATGATACATATACAGGATAATAAACTATGGCAAGAATTGCTTTATTCCAAAATAAAAATAAAGGAAGCGTGAATGAAAATCTGAATGCCGGGATCTCAGCAATCAAAGAGGCAGCAGAAAATGGTGCGGACCTGATCCTTTTTCCAGAAGTGCAACTGACAGAGTTCTTCCCGCAATATCCCGGACAGGACGTTTCAGGATATGCCTGTGAACTTGACGGCGAGATTATACAGGCATTTCAGGCAGCCTGCAGGGAAAATCATATCATGGCAGTTCCAAATGTTTATCTGCGTGAAGGCGGGCACGATTATGATGCCAGTATTCTGATTGGGCGTGACGGCGAGATCATTGGTATCCAGAAGATGGTACATGTCGCGCAGGCGGAGCATTTCTACGAGCAGGACTACTACACGCCATCCGATGACGGATTCCATGTGTTCGATACGGACATAGGCAGGATAGGAATCGTGGTTTGCTTTGATCGGCATTATCCGGAGAGTATCAGGACAGAAGCGCTGATGGGGGCCGACCTGATCCTTGTGCCGACCGTTAACGAAAAGGCAGAGCCACTCACGATTTTTGAGTGGGAGATCAGGGTACAGGCGTTTCAGAATTCTGTAGCCATCGCTATGTGCAATAGGGTAGGCACAGAGGACGACATGCAGTTTGCCGGTGAATCTTTGGTAACCGATGCTTATGGGAATCTAATCTGTAAGGCCGGTGACGAAGAAGGGGTTCTCTACGTAGAAGTGGATCTGAAGGAATCGTCCGATTTGCGGAATAAGAAGCCATATACCCAGCTGAGACGCACAGAAGACTATCTATGATTGTGCAACACCTATGAAAAACACATTGGGGTCAGGCACCAATGTGGTCAACCTGGTGGGGGAAGGATAATACATTGACCCTGGAAAGACAGTGTCTTTAAAATACGTTGACAAATAGCATTACGTTGTATTGACGGTAATCAGTGAACGCAGTATAATAATTATATGAAAGAATATAATGTTATTGTTAGTATTTGAAAAGGAGCTGAACAATATGTCAATGACAAGTGCTACGTTTCGTATGGATTCTACGTTGAAGGATGAATTAAGAGAACTATTGGATAACTTGGGCCTGGATATGTCAACATTTTTTGTGATGACGGCAAAGCAGGCGGTACGTGAGCAGGGAATCCCATTTAAAATTACAATGGATGTTCCTAATGCTGAAACAATTCAGGCGATGAAAGATACTAAAAACAAGATTGGCTTAAGTAAGGGATTTTCATCCGTTTCAGAGTTGATGGAGGATCTTGATGCTGACGATTAAATACCAAACTGCTTTTAAAAAAGACTTTAAACGGATAAAAAAGCGTGGATATGATATACGATTGCTTGAAAATGTGATTGAAAATCTGGCATCAGGCGTGAAGCTGGACGAACGTTATCGAGATCATGCTTTAAGTGGTGATTGGGGGGGATTTAGAGAATGTCACATCGCTCCCGATTGGTTATTGATATACCAAATTATTAGCTTTTGCTGTTTCAGCAATACTATATATCATGGCTGATGTTTTGTAAACGCTCCATAGGCAGTTCTACAAGAGTACCACCTATGGAGCGTTTACAACTATTGTACCGGTGAGGATCGTTTTACTTTCATCAAGTTGCCAAAATGTCTGAACTGTCAATGGATCAGCTACTTTTTTGAAGATTTTTCCGGCAGTTTCGCTGTGGTTGGGGAGCTGTTTTAGGGATTTCAGCGGTATCAGCTACTTTTTTCGGGGTATAGAAAGGGCCAGGCACAAACATAGGAAGGGTCATATTATGAAGACTTTTGTTAAATATTATTTGGTTATCTTTCTTGTAAGGTAATTGGAAGTTGGATATAATAATTACAGAGCATAGAAACAGTGGAATAAACAGAGGAGAATGGATTGTTATGAATTATGAAGGTATTTTAGAATTTAAGGGAACATGGAGAAAGTATCAGGCAAGAGTTTTGGAACATGCTGACAGGTACATATCAGATGGAAAAATACATATTGTTGCGGCACCCGGTTCCGGAAAAACGACCCTGGGAATTGAAATGATCCGCAGGCTGAACGGAAAAGCACTGATTTTAGCACCATCTATTACAATTAGAGAGCAGTGGATTGCAAGGATAGAGGAAGCCTTTTTATGTGAGGGTATCAAAGGGGAAGAATATCTTTCACAGAATTTAAAACAGCCAAAGGCAATCACTGTGGCAACATATCAGGCATTGCACAGTGCCATGACAAGATTTCAGGGAATGCAGGAAGATGCAGGTGAGGAGAGTGGCACAGGCACAGACGAGTGCCTGGCGGAAACGGAGACAGAAGAAGTAGATTACAGCGGTTTTGATCTGGTCGAGACGATGAAAGAGGCAGGAATCGAAGTGCTCTGTCTGGATGAATGCCACCACTTGCGAAGTGAATGGTGGAAAGCATTAGAAGAATTCAAAAAACAGTTGAATTACCTTAAGATTATAGCGCTGACAGCAACACCGCCGTATGATTCCACACCGGCTATGTGGACACGTTACATGAATATGTGTGGAGAGATTGATGAAGAAATTACGATACCGGAACTCGTAAAAGAGGGAAGCCTCTGTCCACATCAGGATTATGTTTACTTCAACTATCCAACAAAAGAGGAAGAGCAGGAAGTCAGACATTTTGAAGAACGCAGTAAAGCAATGACAGAAAAAATCATGCAGGATACACAGTTTCTTACATATGTGAGAAGCCATAAGGGGCTGAGTGGGCAGCTCTCTGATGACCTGCTACTGGATAATCCGGCATATCTGGCATCATTGTTGATTTATTTACAGAGCAAAAATATTGCATTTCCGTCCAGATTACAAAGGCTTTTAGGGGCAAAAAAATTACCATCCATGAACGCACAGTGGATGGAACGTCTGTTACAGGGATTTTTGTATGATGATGAGGATTCATATTTGTGTGACAAGAGATATCGTGAATTATTAATTGCTGATTTAAAATCTAACGGTCTGATAGAAAAGAAAAAAGTTGTCATGACGAAAAGTGCGGCAGTGGAAAAAATGCTCACGAATTCTCTGGGAAAATGTAACAGCATCCGTGATATTGTATTCCATGAATACGAGACATCCGGTCAGAATCTGCGACTGCTGGTTTTGACAGATTATATCCGGAAAGAATATGAAAAAACAATTGGAAATACAGAATACGATGTAAACTCACTAGGGGTGCTCCCGTTTTTTGAAATGCTCCGACGTGAAAATGAAAAGAAATACAAACAAATTCGTTTTGGTGTACTTTGCGGGACGATTGTGATTATTCCGGCGGAGGCAAAAGATGCGCTGGAACAGGAGATTGGAACAAGTGGAAAAGTTACGTTCAGTAGGATCGGCAATCTTTCGGAAACAGATTATCTTAAAGTAACAGCTGTTGGAAATGCACATTTTCTGACAGGGGCGGTAACTGCTGTTTTTTCAAAAGGCTATATGCAGGTTTTGATCGGTACAAAATCGTTGTTAGGGGAAGGATGGGATTCTCCTTGTATCAATTCCCTAATCCTTGCAAGCTTTGTCGGTTCATTTATGTTAAGCAACCAGATGCGTGGACGCGCTATACGTGTGATGAAAGAACAGCCGGAAAAAACAAGTAACATCTGGCATTTAGTGTGTCTGAGACCATGGAACGAAGTGCTGAAGGCAGATGACAATCAGATTAGTGACGATTACAGTATGCTCGAACGAAGGATGGAACATTTTCTTGGTCTGCATTACTCAGAAAATACAATTGAAAATGGAATAAAACGGTTGTCAATTATTAAAACTCCATTTAATAAAACTAATGTTGACAGGATTAACAGACAAATGTTGAAAATGTCAGGACAACGTGATGCGTTAAAAGAACGTTGGAATAGTGCACTTGCAATCTATGACAAAATGGATATTGTGGATGAGACAGAGGTAAAAGACAAATTTGTTACGAGTGTTGTTTTCTGGGATGCGATTCTTACAATGATTCTGTCAGGAATTTTGTGTCTGATTGGCATGATTGGGGCAGGTGTTGTGGCGGCAGCATCCAAATCGGGAAGCTTAGCCGGAGTATGTTACTTCTTCATTGTTGTTGGATTGACTGGAATTATAATGCGTTTTCCGAAAATATTCATGCTGGGCAGTCCACTAAAAAGATTAAAGGCATTTGGAAATGGAATTCGTAAAGCATTGGAGGAGCAACGGCTTCTGGAAGAAACACATTGTAAAGTAGTAGCAGAATCGCTGGGACCGGATCACCATATTATTTATTTGTCAGGTGGAAGTGGCAGGGATAAAGCGTTGTTTGCACAGTGTGTCAATGAATTTTTTGATGTTATAGACAACCAGCGTTATATACTTGTAAAAAGGAAAAATCGAAAAGGACTGAATGGTTTCTATGCCATTCCAAATTGTTTTTCTAAAAAGAAAGAGGATGCAGAACGTTTTGCAAAATGCATGCATCCGTATATCGGAAACTATGACTGCATATATACAAGAAATGAAAAAGGAAGAGAGCTTCTGTTAGAAGGCAGAGTTAAGGCACTTGCCAATCGGGAAGAACGTTGTATTTCACACAAAAAAGTAAAAGGGGCATTAGAGTAGCAGATTATTTTTATGCAATTTTACCACTTCACTGCACTAAAATTTAATATTTTTTTTACAAAATATGCAAAATATGACAAAAAGTACTGGACAAAATGTCCTATATAAGGTAAAATGCATATATGCAATCGAATAGCACATTTGAAGGTTGTGCAGATAGTATTGGGTATATTTTACGAATTGGGGGGATTTTTCATGAGAATATATCATGCTAAGGATTATGCAGATATGAGCAGAAAGGCTGCAAATATCGTATCGGCACAGGTGATTATGAAGCCTAACTGTGTATTGGGACTGGCTACAGGCTCTACACCTATTGGTTTATATAAGCAGCTCGTTGAGTGGTTCAAGAAGGGGGATTTGGACTTCTCAGAGGTTATGACGGTGAATCTTGATGAGTACAAGGGACTAAGCCGTGAGAATGACCAGAGCTACTATTATTTTATGCATCAGAATTTGTTTGATCATGTGAATATTCCGGTTGAGAATACTCACCTGCCAAACGGCATGGAGCCGGATTCACAGAAGGAGTGCAAGCGCTATACAGAGCTGATTCAGTCTCTTGGCGGTGTTGATTTACAGCTTCTTGGTATCGGGCACAATGGTCATATCGGCTTTAATGAGCCGGGCGAGTCTTTTGACAAGCAGGTACACTGTGTGAATCTGACAGAGTCTACTATTGAGGCCAATAAGCGCTTCTTTGCATCGGCTGATGATGTTCCGAAGCAGGCTTATACAATGGGCATCAAGACCATCATGCAGGCTAAGAAGATTCTTATTGTTGCAAGTGGTGAGGATAAGGCAGAGATTGTGCACAAGGCTTTCTTTGGACCGATTACACCACAGGTGCCGGCTTCTGTATTGCAGCTGCACAATGATGTTACGCTTGTAGCGGATGAGGCTGCACTGAGTAGCCTGTAAATGTTTTTTAGTTGAGAAGGTGCATGTATATGATAATAAAAAATGCAAGGGTATTTACAGAGGATGGCAGCTTTATGCAAGGAGATGTTGTCGTTAAGGATGGCCGTTTTGACAGTGTTTTGGAGAAAACAGCTGACACGGACGCGGCTAATGACAGCGCATCGCAGGAGATTATAGATGCATCAGGTCTTATCATGATACCGGGTCTTGTGGATATTCATTTTCATGGATGCAAGGGAGCTGATATGTGTGACGGCACTAAAGAAGCACTTGATGTGATTACAGCATACGAGGCTTCTGTAGGAGTGACGAGCGTGTGTCCGGCTACTATGACTATTCCAAGGGATGAGCTTTTGAGTGTCATGAAGAATGCCGGTGATTATAATTATCATGGTGGTGCACATCTTGTAGGTATCAATATGGAGGGACCTTTTATCAGTCCTTCTAAAAAGGGTGCGCAGGCGGCAGAGAATATCATGCGATGTGATTATGATTATTTCTGTGAGCTTCAGGATGCGGCCCATGGCTTGATAAAGCTTGTAGATATCGCTCCGGAGGAGCCGGGTGCGATTGATTTTATAGACAGGGTAAGAGGAAGTGTTGTGGTTTCAATAGCACACACGGCAGCTGATTATGACACTGCGGTAGAGGCTATTGAGCATGGTGCAAGCCATGCCACACATTTGTATAATGCGATGCCACCGCTGCATCACAGGAATCCCGGAGTTATCGGGGCTGTGAGAGATTCAGAAAAGTGTCATGCAGAGCTCATTTGTGACGGTGTGCATATTCACCCGTCGGTTATCAGGGCAACATTTGCCATGTTTGGGGCTGAACGCATGATTTTAATAAGTGACAGCATGAGAGCCACAGGGCTTGAGGATGGCGAGTATACACTCGGTGGACAGGCAGTGACGGTCAGAGGTCCGCTTGCCACACTCCATGATGGGACAATTGCCGGCTCGGCAACCAATCTGATGGATTGTATGCGTTTCACAGTAAGGCAGGCAGGTATTCCACTTGAGGAGGCAATTATGTGTGCTACAGCCAATCCGGCTAAGGAGATTGGCATCTATGATGAAGCAGGCAGCATTTCTGCAGGAAAGAGAGCAGATTTTGTGCTTCTCAATGAAGATTTGGATATTGTGAGTGTGTATATCGACGGAAAGGAGATATCATGTTAGGTTTTTTTAAGAATAAGTCAAAGGAAAAGGTGATCTGTTCTCCGTGCAACGGCAGAGTGGTTCCTATTACAGAGGTTCCGGATCCTACCTTTTCTGAGAAGATATTGGGAGACGGCGTGGCCGTGATTCCTTCTGAGGGCAGGTTTTACGCTCCGGCGGATGGTGAGGTGACAGCTGTATTTGATACGCTTCATGCTTTTACCATGACGACCACTCAGGGAGTCGAGTTGCTTTTGCACATTGGTCTGGATACAGTGATACTAAAGGGTGCTCCTTTTACATCACATATTTCTGTTGGTGATCAGGTGAAGAAGGGTGACCTTTTGATGGAGGCTGACCTGGAGCAGATTAAGGCAGCAGATCTTAATGTCATTACTCCGGTTTTAATTGGCAACACTGCTGATTATAGTGAGATAAAGATGCTCAAAGAGGGGGATGTATCCGCCGGTGATGAGGTTTTAAGTCTCGCGTAGATTTGTATAATAATAACGAACTATATTGGAGTATCTCCAGTTTAGTATATATAATGTAAAGGAGGGGAAATTTATGAAATTTCTTCAAAAACTGGGTAAAGCTTTAATGCTTCCCGTAGCAGTACTTCCTATATGTGGTATCCTCATGGGTATTGGATATTATTTATGTCCTGCAACCATGCAGGGTGGTGACATCGAGGGTGTGCGAAATTTAATAGGCCTGTTTTTAGTTAAAGCAGGGGGCGCCTTGATTGATAACATGGCCATCCTTTTTGTAATCGGCGTTGGTGTCGGTATGTCAGAAAAGAACGACGGTACCGGCGGTATTGCAGCTTTAGCTTCATGGCTGATGATGACAACACTCCTGTCTACAGACTTTGTTACCAAAATCATGCCATCTATCGCTGACAGCGCTACAAAGACACTTGCATTCGACAAGATTGCAAACCCATTTATCGGTATCTTAGCCGGTATCATCGGTTCTTTGTGTTACAACAGATTTAAGGATACAAAGCTTCCTGACTGGCTGTCATTCTTTAGTGGCAAGCGTTGCGTAGCAATTATTGCAGGTGTTGTTTCAATCCTTGTATCTGTAGTATTACTGTTTGTATGGCCATTACTTTTCGGTGCTCTTGTAGCTATCGGTAAAGCAATCGTTGGTTTTGACGTAGTCGGCGCAGGTATCTATGCATTCCTGAACCGTCTGTTAATCCCTACAGGATTACACCACGCATTAAACAACGTATTCTGGTTCGATACTATCGGACTTGGAGATCTCTCTCATTTCTGGGCAGGCGAGACATCAAAGGATGTTTCATGGAGCCTCGGAATGTACATGTCAGGTTTCTTCCCATGTATGATGTTTGGTATTCCTGGTGCAGCACTTGCCATGGTTAAGTGTGCAAAGCCTGCTAAGAAAAAGGCTGCCATCGGTATCCTTGCTTCTGCAGCTATCTGTGCATTTATCTGTGGTGTTACAGAGCCTTTCGAGTTTGCATTTATGTTCCTTGCTCCTGCTCTCTATGTGATTTATGCTTTACTTTATGGTATTTTCACAATGATTACAGTAGCTCTTGGATTTAGAGCAGGCTTCTCATTCTCAGCCGGTGCGATGGATTTATTATTCTCATCTTCACTTCCGGCTGCAGCAAAGACATGGCTCATCATTCCTCTTGGAATCGCAGCTTTTATCGTATTCTACATTGTATTCTATTTCGCTATCAAGAAATGGAATCTTAAGACACCAGGTAGAGAGGACGATGATGTTGAAGAAGAGAAGAAGGCAGTGCTTTCTAACAATGACTACACAGCAGTAGCCAAGACTATTCTTGAGGGCTGCGGTGGCAAAGACAATATTGCAAGCATTGACAACTGTATCACAAGACTCAGACTTGAGGTTAAGGATATCACTCAGGTTGATGATAAGAAGATTAAATCTGCAGGTGTTGCAGGCGTTATGAAGCCTGGCAAGAATTCTGTTCAGGTTATTATCGGAACTAAGGTTCAGTTTGTTGCGGATGAGTTTTCTAAGCTTTGCGAATAGATTTGTTCTGCAATATATCAGTGTTGATTCACCTTAGGTGATTCACAAAATTTTATAATACATGATTAAAAGCCACACCGGGTGTTATGCCTGGGGTGGCTTTTTGTAGTTTGGACCATAAGCTACGCCCGGTCGTGGTGGGAATCAGCCTAGAAGAGAGTTACTGGTCACACTGTTAGGGGGGAACAGTAACAATGAGATGGATAGATGGAGAGAAAGAGAGTATTTGCTGTTGACATTTGATGGAAATTACCATTAAAATTATTGTTGAGAAGGTTACAGTAAAAGGAGTATGGTGTCAATGAAAAAGAAACCTAAAAGTGTTAATGCGCTGATGGCATATATGCGAGATGAAAAAGGATTGAGTATTTCTGGAAGTAGTGATAAGAAAAAACTTAGATATATGGGTTATTTCCATGGATATAAAGGATATCGTTTTCATAATAATCCAGCGAATACATATGCATTCAATTCCTTTGATGAGGTGCAGGCAATCTATGACTTTGATATGGCGATTAAGACAATGTTTTATCCGGAGATAATGTTTTTGGAAACTGCATTTAAAAACTATGTTTTGGAAGTTATTTTGGAAGATGCTGAAAGTAAAAGATTTGCGAATATATATGCGAAATTGTTAACGGATTACAAAGCCTATCCGATAGGTAGTAATGATTATAAAAAAGCAATTAATAAAAGAATGAATCTTAGAAATAAAGTATATAGTCTTATTTCCCGAGATTATGGTAAGAGGTTTATAGTGAATCATTATTATGACAAGGATCAGCCGCTTCCTATATGGGCAATTTTTGAATTAATTAGTCTTGGTGAATTTGGTACATTTGTAGGTTGTCTTGACCAAAATACCAGGAAAAAAATTTCTAAGAGCGTAGGCATAAAGATTGCTTATGACCGAGATGGTAAATTGTTACCATTGATCGTATATGCCTTAAAGGATTTAAGAAATGCTGTAGCACACAATAATACGATTTTCGATGCTAGATTTAAAACGGGTAAGGTAAGCTTGAGAATTGCTAAGTGTATAAGTGCAGAGACAGGAATTAATAATATTACATTTGAGTCTATTGTTGATTATGTGATTCTTATAAGCTTTATGATGAAACTATTAGAGTGTCAAAAGAAGAAAATTATGGCATTTATTCGTTTGTTTGAAAAGGACTGTGAAGAACTTAGGGGAAAAGTTTCTACGTCCATTTTTAATACAGTTGTGTATACAGATACCAGAACGAAGTTGAATTTATTGAAAAAGTATTTGTAGAGAATTCAAAAATATTTGTGGAAAATTCAAAAGTGCTATTGCATAAAAGTATTCATTATGGCATAATATATTACAGAATTGCGGCGGACGTCTGCGGACTATGCCTAAGGGAGTTGGATGCGTCTGGCTTCCTTTTTATTTTATAGAAAATATACATATAGATTTTGATTGTGTGTATATTTACTAAAAAAGAAGTTCAAGAGTTGTTAGTATCATCGAGCAATCTTAAATGATAGTTTGATAAGCTGGTATTTATAAGGATTCGAGCATTTGCTCGAATCCTTTTTTTAGTTTACGCGACATAGGTGCGTACTACCGGGGAAAGTCACTAACATACCCAAATAGTGTGAAATGTATAGCTTTACAGCAAGGGTTGAAAAACAAACAAACGTTTGCTATAATAAATGATGCGAGGAAATAAAAGTATATTAGGTTTAGTAATTTAAGTATTCATTTAATTTATTGTAATTAGGGAAAATCCAATATCAATCGATTGATAGAAAGAGTGATTTTATATGAACATATGGCTAAAGTTAAGGAAAACAGCAGCAATTACACTATGTGAGTTACTTGCAATTGCTACAATTTTTACAGGCTGTGCCTCTACTAATTTACCCGGCACTGAAGGTGCCGGGCATGCCGCAGGAGCTGTTGTAGCAGGTGAGGATTCTTCCGGTGCTTTAGGCAGCAAGGATAATGCGGATGGGCCACAGGAGGATCTTGTAAACAACAATTCTTATGTTTCACTTGATGCGATTCCTGCATATGATGGCAAGGCATACGTGGCTGTCAACAATAATGAGCCTTTTTTTACGGACAGCGATATGATTACCACTGCTTTTGAAAATTACAGTGATTTGGATTCACTTGGCAGATGCGGTGTGGCTTATGCCAATATCTGCAAGGATATCATGCCGACTGAGGAGCGTGGCAAGATAGGCATGATAAAGCCATCAGGCTGGCATACGGTGAAGTATGATGTGATAAAGGATAGATATTTATATAATCGCTGTCATCTTATTGGCTATCAGCTTGCCGGCGAAAATGCCAATCCGAAGAATCTTATTACCGGTACGAGATACCTGAATGTGGAGGGCATGCTTCCGTTTGAGAATCTGGTAGCGGATTATGTAAACAATACAGGAAATCATGTGCTTTACAGAGTGACTCCGATGTTCTCGGGTAGCAATCTAGTTGCAAACGGCGTTCTCATAGAGGCAAAGTCGGTTGAGGATAACGGTGGCGGCATATTTTTTAATGTCTATTGCTATAATGTGCAGCCCGGAGTCGGAATAAACTATGAGAATGGTGACAGCTGGCTGGATGGCACCACTCCGCAGCAGAGCGCTCAGACGGATACACCGCAGAATGAAGGCTCGCAGAGCAGCGCTGGAAGCGGGGCAGGAGAATACGGCTCTTCAGGCAGTACAACAGGAAGTGCATCATCAGGCTCAGACAGCTCAGTAGCAGAAAATAGCGCTGCAGATTCCTCAAACAGCGAGACTATGGTTCATATCACAGCAACCGGCAAGAAATATCACCGTGCGGGCTGTCGCACCTTGAAAAAGAGTGACACAGAGGTAACGCTTGATGAAGCAAAATCCATGGGCTTGTCACCGTGCGGAATTTGCAATCCACCACAGTAGATGTGCATTAGCATTTGCAAGCTACGACACCGCCAGGGTATACGCATATGCATTTGATTGAGCGAATAGCGAAGCCACTTAGATACTGTAGGATTATGCACATGAAGCACAGAAATGACTTGCCATGGAGGGCAAGTCAAGGAGAACCGCGCCACGGACGGCGCGTTTCGACGGTTTCGTCGAGTATAGAAAATCTAAAAGCATAATTCCTACAGTATCTTGGCTGCGTAGCGTAGCTCACGTGAAAGAGTGTGCACCAGTCAGGGCTCAGAAGATGAAGCCCCGGGCTATTGTCAGTACCCTCAGACAAAGAGGAAGCAGCCTCCGCACTTTCGCTCAAAGACTGCCTCCTCAAATTTGTATTACACTACAATATTAGCTCACAAGCCATTTTTTTACTGTTTCCTCATCAAAATCCACACATTCAGCTATATCTTCTATTGAGTGACCTTTTTTCTGAAGCTTCAAAGCTGTTACTTTTGCCTGGCGAATTCTGCCTTCTTCTCGACCTTCTTCTCTGCCTTCTTCTCTGCCTAATTCTCTGCCTTCTTCTCTGCCTAATTCTCTGCCTTCATTTTTCTGATCTTCCCATGCTTTACACATATCAATCACCTCTTCTTTCTCATCTATGTCTATATCCGTTCCTGCAAACAGGTTGATTGCCTCAACCGTCTCTCTGTCTACATTGCTAAACTTTTCATCATTCTGCAGCACTTCCTGCATCTTTTCTTTATCATATGCATTCTGCAGTACCTCGAAAAGCTGCCTGATTGATGTCCTGAATCCGGTAAAGTCTGTTATCTCCCTCGGTGCCAGCAGATTAATTCTGTAATCCGGTATGAATGGCAGAAGCTCTTCATCCACATCACCAAACATATCTGACAGCTTTCTTGGACCATCCCATTCCTTTGTTCCGAGATATACTGTAATCGTAATCACCGGTATCAGCTTATCCTCTTTCGTAAATCCCGAGAGAAATTCATCAGAAGTTGCGATATCCTTTTCCCTGCGGTGCTTTTTGGCTGTTTCCTTTACCTGGTTGCCATATGCCATGACATCATAAAACATGTTTTTTACCGGAATGGAATAGTGTATATCCGACTGATTTTCTACTCCTATCAGGACAACGTATGATTTGCCGGTATATTTAATGCTGGCATTTTTGAAGATGTCCCTAAGCTTCTGCACCGCTATGGTCTTTTTATCAAGCCCCAGTGCGGTCAGCACCTCCGTGGTATCCCTTTCCTTAAGGTTTTCCGGCAGGATGACCTCTCTTCCTCCATACAGTATATTGTTGCACAGGTCAGCAAACCTGGCATTGTCTGCAAAGTATTCCTTTGCCATTGAGTCCTTTGCGCTCAATCCTTCTCCTCCTGTTCTCTTGTGTGAGCAGGAAAATCCGGTGCCAATGATGGTACAGTTTACAAGGTATACATGTGCTGTCCTTCTTTATGTTTTCTATATGTTTACATTATGATTATCACACTGTATACAGTTCATCTGTCTTATGACTACATTATCTGGCTTCTAACTGGCTTCTAACTGCCTTCTGACTGCACTTTCTGTATTCTGTCTACATACGGCATTTCAATTTTCCTGCTGTTAATGGGTAATTAAAGCATTGAAAACTTCCATGTCCTTTGTAGAATGATGCGAAGTGGTCTGCCCTCTTCAAAGTGGTGTGCACCTGTAAAAAACTGTCATGTGGTGCCGCTTACAGAAATATAATGCTTTAAGTTGATTGTAGCATAGCAGCAGTTCTTTGTCATCATAATTTTTCTTTTTCATACTGTTTCTGCACTGCACGCCTATCAGCCTGCATTCTGCCACAGTGCAAGGGGCTTTATCACGTGAGACCGGCTGTGGC